>WBZP01000461.1_pt1 | contig 55189 bp, 60 predicted proteins | sample 5204301 | NCBI WGS metagenome assembly WBZP01 (sample SAMN12412401, study PRJNA552823) | activated sludge metagenome | isolation source: activated sludge from nitrification reactor of wastewater treatment plant... | place: USA: Pennsylvania | collected 2017
ATGTATCCTATTGAATAATAATAACTTTGCAGTTTCCATTCTACCACGGACGGGGCTTAACTTAACGGCATTGGGTCTGTCCCCGTTTTTGCGTGTCCCCGTTTTTGCGTTTTTGATCTAAATTTGTTTTATAGAACCGTGGTTTGTCCGCATTTTCGAACGAGCTTGCACGTTAGAACTCATTATGCAACCGACAAAAGTTACCGAACGCATTAAGGCGAAAGCACTAGAACTTCTTGAGCAGCACCCGGAAGGGCTGCGGTATTCGGAGTTGCATGCGAAGATTCTGGAGACCGACAGCACGTTCAAGCCCAATACGATTAACGGCTGCATCTGGAATCTTGACGCCACCTACCCGGAGACGGTGTACAAACCGTCTAAGGGGCTTTTCCGCCTCCTGAAGAACAAGCCAACCGATACGGACGTTTACGTTCCCCCGCTTGTTGCAGCAGTGGCCGCCAGCAAAGTGAAAGAAGAGGACTTCTACGCGCCCTTCGCTGACTGGCTCAAGAATGAGATTGAAGATGTAACCCACGCTATTCCACTTGGTGGCAACAAGTTCAAGGACAAGTGGGGAACGCCAGATGTCGTCGGAAAGCGCGAGTCCATGCGCAGCGACATCATCAAAGGCCCGACTGAAATTGTTTCCGCCGAGATCAAAACTGAAACATTTCAACTCGTTACCGCCTTTGGTCAGGCGTGTGCGTACAAGCTATTCAGCCACAGGGTCTATCTGGTGATTCCTCGCCAGTCTCAGAAGGAAGAAATTTCGCGCCTCGACTCCCTGTGCCAGATATTCGGAATCGGCTTGGTCACTTTCGACGCTGAGACTCCTGCAACCCCTGATTTTCGAATCCAAGTGCGTCCGGCTCGGCACGAGCCTGACTTGTTCTACACAAACAAGAACATGGCGCTTATAGAAAGGGAGTTGTTCTCGTGAGTTCTAACACTGCGCTTCAGGGGACACGCCGCAAGCGGCGCTCTCCCTGAGCTTCGACGTTGACCGGCTGCTTTGTCTCTGGGTCGAGTTCCACTTAGGATCGAATCCCGACATCAACACCGAGACTTGAGCGGCCAAGTATCTGGTTGACCCCGTGACCTCCCATCCCATCGCCGTCTTCGACTCCGGCCTTGGCGGCCTGACCGTATTGCGCGCCTTGCGCGGTCGACTGCCGCAGGAGGACTTTTTCTATTTCGCCGACACCCGTTTCCTGCCCTACGGCGATCGCCCCGAGGTTTTTCTCCGGGAGCGTGGCGTGCTGATTGCCGAGGCGCTCGCCCGGCGCGGGGCGAAGGCGTTGGTGATCGCCTGCAATACGGCGACGGCGGCGGCGGCCGAGGCGATTCGCGCGGCCGGCGCGTTGCCCGTCGTCGCCCTGGAGCCGGGCGTCAAGCCGGCAGCGGCGCTCACCGCCAATGGCGTCATCGGCGTGCTGGCGACGACGCGGACACTGGCGAGCGAGCGCTTCGGGCGTCTGGTCGGCGACCATGCCAATCACCTGAAGGTGGTCGCGCAGGCTTGTCCGGGGCTGGCCGAGGCGATCGAGCGCGAGGGGCCGGCCAGCCCGGAGGTGGCGGCGCTGCTCGACACCTTCGTCGAACCGCTGGCAGCCGCCGGCGCCGATGTCGTGGTGCTCGGCTGCACGCATTACCCGTGGGTGGCGGACGCGATTGCCCGGCGCATGCCGCCGGGCGTCACGCTGCTCGATACCGGCGAGCCGGTGGCCCGCCAGCTCGAGCGCCTGCTGCTGGCGGGCGGCCTGCTCGGCGGCGGGCAAGGCCGGTTGACGGTGGCGACCAGCGGCGCGCCGGCGGCGGTGACCGCCACGGTCGACCGGCTTTTCGGGGCAAAAATGCATGTCGAACACTGGGAGCCGTGACCTGAGCGAAACCCGCAAGCCGCTGGCCGGCCTTGTGCGCCGGCCTGACCAAAGCCGAGGTGCCGCCGCCGCGATCCGACCTTCAGCGCAGGCGGAAGCGCACCGGTAGCAGCGCTTCGCGCGGCGCGTCGGCGGGCAGCGAGCGCAGCGAGCGCACGGCGCGCAGGGCGGCATCGTCGAGAATGCGGTGGCCGCTCCCCTGTTCGACGCGGGCCGCCGTGACCTGGCCGTCCGCGCTGATGATGATGAGGACGAGCACCTCGCCTTCGAGGCTGCGGGTGATCGCTTCCTCCGGATAGAATTGCCCGCTGTCGTCGAGCTTCTTCAGGTGCTGGCGGACCGCCTGCGTCCAGGTTTTCGCCGCAGCGGGCGGTTTCTCGCGCTTCTCCGGCCTGGGCGGGGGCGGCTTCGCGGGCGTCGCCGCCGGCTGTTCGGGCAGGATCAATGGCGGCGGGGACGGCAGCGGAATCGCGGGCGGCTCGCGCAAGGTGACCGCGAGCGGCCGGCTGGCCGGCGGCGGGCGCGATGGCGTGATCAGGTGGGCGACGAAGGGCAGGAGATGCAGCAGGAGCGACGCAGCCAGCGCGAGCAAGAGCCGGTATTCGTTGCGGGTCGTGAGAAAATGCGGGCTGGCCAAAGGTGATGAGGGCGTCGATGAAGCCGGGTTGGGTGAGACAACTGCTCGCAATGATAATCGGGATGCACCTGGTCATGCCGGTTCATGCCCAGTTCGGGCAGGGCGACCCGGCCGCCCGGCCGACCCCGACGGCGTTCGCGACCCGTCTCGAAGTGGGCGATCTCGAACAGGCGCAAGCCTGGCTGGATGCCGGCCTGCCGCCGGACTTCATGGGCAGCCGGATCGGCTCCGGCCTGATGATCGGCGCCTGGGAAGGCAATATCGAGATGATGCGGCTGTTCATCTCGCGCGGCGCCGACATTAACCGCATGAACGGCAACGGCGAGACGGCGATCATCCTGGCCGCCTGGCGCGGGCAACTCGAAGCCGTGAAATGGCTGGTCGCGCGCGGCGCGCGGATCAATGCGCCGCCGCGCCAGTGGTCGCCGTTGCACTACGCGGTCTTCGCCGGACATCGCCCGGTCGTCGATTACCTGATGGAGCAGGGGGCCGACATCAATGCCCTGAGCACCAACGGTTCGAGCGTGCTGATGATGGCCATCTACGAAGGGCGCGAGGAACTGGCGCGGATGCTCATCGAGAAGGGCGCCGAGCGCGGCTTCCGCAACGACTGGGGCGACGGCGCGCTGGAGTGGGCGATGCGCTACAACCAGTTGGGTGTCGCGCGGATGATCACCAATCCCGAAGAGTTCAACATCGCCATCAACAAGCCGAAGGAAACCTGGGGCGAGCCGACCCGCTCGCTGCGCATGTCGAAGGAACTCGAGGAATTGATGGAAATGCGCGAGAAACTGGTCGAACGCGGCGAGTCGACCGCGGCGATCGACCGGCGGATCCAGGTCGAGCGCGTGCGCGTCATGCGCGCCGAAATCGACCGCCCGGCAACCCCGGAGCGCGCCGCGACGATGGAGATCACCGCCAGCCGCAAGGCGCCGAAGGAACAGTCGGCGCGGATCATCTACGACGACAAGGGCAAGGCGGCGAGCAAGAAAGCGGTTGCGGGAAGCAGGCAGCCCAAGGCCGAGTCCACTGGCAAGGGTGCGAAGGAATAGGCATGAAAAAGCCCGCCGTATGGCGGGCTCTTCGTCTTCGGACTGTCCTGCAGCGGCAGGCGGGGCATCCGGCTACGAGGCTTCCTTGACCGGGGGAACCTTCCAGCTGCCATCCAGGATCGACGGCGCCTGATCCTTCGGCCAGTACAGGCGCATCATCAGGATGAACTCTCCCTTGGGCGCCGGAAGCCAGTTCGACTCCTTGTCCTTGCCCGGCGACTCGTTCTGGATGTAGAGGTCGACCGACCCGTCCGGGTTCGCCTTGAGCTTGTTGCGCTGGCTCAGGTTATAGCGGTTCAGCTTGTTGTCGACGAAGAAATAGTCCGCGTCGTACATGGTCAGCGACCAGAAGCCATTCACGGGCGGCAGTTGGCCCTTCTCGAAGCGCATCACGTACTTCTTCTCGCCACTGTACTTGGCGGCGATGTCCGGTCCCTCCGAGGTCGGATACACCGCATCCTGCGGCCGGTTGGCGCCGAGGCCGATCGCGGTGATCAGCGCGCGCTGCACGTAGTGCGTGCCGTAGAGGCCGGTCTTCGTCGTGAACAGCCAGCCGTGCTCCAGCTTGAGGTCGCCCGCGACGATGCCGGCCTTCATCCAGTCCATGATCACTTCCTGGGCCGGCTTGGGTGCGCCGGCAAGGCCCTTGGCCACGGCGGGATCGAGCTTGGCTGCGTCGAACTCCTGCCCCGGAACGACGCCGATCCTGGCGAGCTTGGCCAGCATCGGGGCATCGTCAGCCGCCGCCGGATTGGTCTTGAGCAGGTCGGCGAAGAGCTTGAAGTACGCCGTGGCGTCGAGCGCATTGACCTGCTCGCGCACGGCGGTTTTCATGTCGATGGCCGGGTCGGCCGTGCCCGGCGCCGGGGTGTAGGGCTTCCCGTAGGCGGACAGCGGCACGACCGAAATCTTGTCCTGCAAGGCATGAACCGCCTTGTAGTCCTCGGGGGTGCCGGTGCAGTAGATGCGCCCGAGAATCCAGACCAGCCCGGTCGGGGACTTGTACTCGGTCACGCCGGCGGGCAGTTCGCCGGACCAGCCCGGCCCGGTGATGGCGTAGGTTTGCGCCTTCGTTCCCGTCGTGCGCTTGCCCGGCACCTGGAACACATTGGTCCAGCCGTCGAGCATCGGGAAGAGAAAATAGCGGTCCTTCATGTCCGGCAGGCTGAGAATCCACGGCTCCTTGGAGACATCGATCCAGGTGGTCGTGTACAGCGTGTCGGCGTTCGGCGCCGTGACATCGCGGTACGAGGCGTCGGGATAGCTGCGCATGCGGACGAATTGGCCCATCGGTGCGCGCGACCCCTCCGGTGCGGCGACATTGGTCATGATGCGGCGCGTCATCTCCATGGTGACCAGCGGGTAGGCATAGACGTAGCTCTCGATGGCGATCGCCCGCGCTTCGGCTTCCTTCGCCGCCGCCTCGACCGCCTTCGCTTCCGCTTCCAGCTTCGCCTTGGCTTCCGCAGCGACACGGTCGACCTGGGGCTCCGCCGGTTTGCCGCAGGCACCGAGAAGCGCAAGGAAAAGCGCGGTCAGCCCGATGGAGGCGTACTTGAAGCCCTTGCTGATGGGTTGCTCTTTCATTGTGGAATCTCCTTGTTGGCCTTGGAGTCGCGAGGCTATCACAACCTGAAATGACGTTGCTACCGATTTGCTCCGGGCGCCAAAGCCGGATTGCGAGGAAACCTGACGGTGGGGCAATTGCGCTGCCAGTGACGGCAACGGGCACATTGCCACCCGCCGATCGCAATCGCTCGGACACGCCATCCCAAAGTGAGATTTGGGCTTCTGGAACCCGCGGCAGGCGGGCCGGCCTCAGTTGACCGACATGACCGCCTTCACCAGTTCGGCGAGGGTGCGCACGCCCATCTTCTCCATGACCCGGGCGCGGTGCGCCTCGACCGTCTTCATGCTGATGTCGAGTTCGTCGGCGACCTGCTTGTTGAGCTTGCCGGCGACGACCAGTTCCATGACTTCGCGTTCGCGCTGGGTGAGCAGGCGCAGGCGATGTTCGATCACGCTGTCGCGCTGGCGGCGGGCCGATAGCTGGCTGTCGAGCGCCAGCGCCCGGCGGATGCGCGAGAGCAGGTCCTCGTTGCTGAAGGGCTTCTCGATGAAGTCGCAGGCGCCGCGCTGCAGCGCCGAGACGGCCATCGGCACATCGCCGTGTCCGGTGACGAAGATGACCGGCAGTTGCGAACCGAGGGCGTCGAGTTTTTCGTGCAGTTCGAGGCCGCTCGTCTGCGGCATGCGGACATCGAGGACGATGCAGCCGTGCATGCGCTCGTTGCGCGCGGCCAGGAAACTGTCGGCCGAGTCGTAGCAGGCGACGGCATAGCCTTCGCCTTCGAGCAGCCAGGTCATCGAATCGCGCATCGCCTCGTCGTCGTCGACGACGTGGATGGTCTGCAGGGGATCACTCATCTTCGTCTTCCTCGATCGGTACGGTGAAACGGAATCGGGTGCCGCCCTCGCGGCGCGGCTCGACCCACAGGCGGCCCTGGTGGAACTCGATGATCGAGCGGCAGATGGCGAGGCCGATGCCCATGCCCTCCTGCTTCGTCGTGTAGAACGGCGCGAAGATCCGCTCGATGTCTTCTTCCGGCAACCCGTGTCCCTGATCGCCGATTTCAACCTGCAGCCAGCGCGCGTCGATCTGGTGGGCTGAGATGTCGAGGCGGCGGCGCTCGACCGGCGTGTCGTGCATGGCCTCGATGCCGTTCCTGACCAGGTTGAGCAGAACCTGCTCGATCATGATGCGGTCGACGACGATTTTGGGCAGGTTTTCGGGCAGGTTGACGACGATCTGCGTGCTCGTGCGCCGCGCCTCGATGTCGGCGAAGGCGCGCGCTTCGTCGAGCAGTTCGGCCAGCGCGATCGGCTCGCGGTTGGGGTCGCTCTTCTTCACCATGTCGCGCATGCGGCGGATGATCTTGCCGGCGCGCTCGGCCTGGTCGCTGGCCTTCTGCATCGCCGAGAGCAGGTCGTCGAAGCGGTAGTTGCCGGCATTCATGCGCTTGATGCAGCCGGCGCAGTAGTTGGCGATCGCCGACAGCGGCTGATTGAGTTCGTGCGCCAGCGACGAGGCCATCTCGCCCATGGTGATCAGGCGCGAAGTCTGCTCCAGGCGCTTCTGCTGCTGCAGGTTGACTTCGTCGATGTGCTTGCGGTCGGTGATGTCGGCGGCAAGCTGGACGCGCACGGTGCGCCCGTCGACCCAGCGGATGGCGCGCTCGTGCAGGTGGTACCAGTGGCCGGACAGCGCGTGCTGGATCTCGCCATCGAAGATTTCGCAGGGGAGATCGGCGGGGGCGAGACTGGCCGGATCGCGGCTCAGGGCTTCCGGCGGCGGCCGGCAGGCGGCGGTGACCAGCGCCGAATCACGTCCCGCCGTGTCGAAGCCGAAGATGTTCTGGAAGGCGCGGTTGGCGAAGAGGATCTCGCCGCTTTGCACATCGGCGACATGCACCGCGGTGTCGAGGCCGTCGATGACCGTCACGAAGCGCTCGTGCGCCTGCTCGAGCTCGACCCGCGCCCGCCTCGGCTCGGTGATGTCGTTCATCGAGGCCATCCAGCCGATTTGCCGGCCGCCGGCATCGATCAGCGGCGAGAAATAGAGGCGGACATCGAAGCGCTCGCCGTTCTTGCGCATGATCCGCATCTCGAAGCCGCTGGCCGGAGCGTTGCCGGCGAGCGCCGTATCGATGTTGTACTGCAGTTGCTCGAACTCTTCCGGCGGCCAGTAGGGGTAAGGCGGCGCGACGCCGACCAGTTCGGACTCGGCGAAGCCCGTCATGCGGCAGAAGGCGGCATTGACGAAGGTGATGCGGCCCTCGAGGTCGATCGCCCGCAGGCCGGTGACCAGCGACTGCGACATGGCCTGGCGGAAGGCGTAGGCGGCGCGCAACTGCTCCTCGGTCTCGGCGCGGCCGCGCGCATGGCGGCGCAACTGGAGCAGCGTGGCCGTGGCGAGCAGGGTCAGGAAGACGATCAGCGCCGCCGGGACGAAGGGCAGCCAGGAGCCGCCGCCGCGATAGGCGACGATGTTGAGCCCGAGCCGGTTGCTCGGCAGGTCGAGGCTGATCGATCCCGAGATCCGGCGGTCGGTCGGGCCGACCGAGGTGTTGCTGAAAACCTCGCGGTTCTGCGCGTCGACCACGGACAGGCTGTAACGCGTGGTGAAGCTGGCCGGCAGGGTGACGCGCAACAGTCCCTCCAGCGACTGCATGGCGATGAAGGCGCCGAGGTCGCTGCTGCCGCGCTGGACCGGCAGGATCAGGTCATTGGCGCGACGCTGGTCGGCGGCCGGATAGTCGGGCGAGAACAGCGGGCGGCGCGTGCGCAGCGCTTCCTGCAGCGCAACCATCCGGATGCTGGTCAATTGCTCGCCGACGAAGGCGGCGGTCGACTCGTTGGGGGCGACCCATTCGACCTTGCCGTCGGTGCCGACCCAGATGATGGCGCCGATTTCCGGGTTGTCGCGGACGTAGCGGCTGGCCTTCACCTGAAAGGCCTCATAGGTCAGTTGGCGGAACTCCTGCTCGCGCCCGAGTTCGGTCAGGAAATCCTGGTGGCCGTGCAGACGGTTCTCGATGGTGCGCTCGGCCCAGTGCATGTCGCCCTCGAGCGCCGACAGCGCCGTATCCTGCTCGCGCCATTGCAGCAGGGCGGTGACGATGAGCATGGCCAGCGCGAAGACGCCGATGGCGGCGTAGGGCGCGAGCCACAGCCAGGTCTGCCTGGACTGGCGGGGCGGGGGGCGTATGAACATGGGCTGATTCTTCGCCTGACGCCTGCGCTCGGCCATTGGTGGATACCCTAATGCGCGGCGCCGGACCAGCGCATCCAGCCCAGGAGCAGCGGCAGCAGCAGCGAGCGCACGCGGCGGAACTGCGTGTACAACGGGATCGCCAGCGCCACCGTCGCCGGGCCGAGCAGAAAATGCACGAACTGCGCCCCGGCGAAATAGGTTTCGTAAGAGGTTGCGGTCAACGTCAATAACAGCACCAAAATCGTCACGGCGATCAGCACCGGGTTGGCTAGCGGATTCATGCCGCAACGCCGGTAGAGCCAGAACGCGGCCTGGTAGGCGAGCAGCGTAATGGTCAGCCCGAGCAGTGGCGAGGCCGAAAGACAGATCCAGATTTCGTCGAGCTGCGGGGTCATGGCGCGTCTCCGTGCGCCGTCACCGCCAGCGTGCTGACCAACAGCGACAGCAGCAAGGGCAGCCATTCATCGGCGACGCGGTGCAGATGGACCATGATCCCGGTGCCGGCCGGCACGAACAGCAACGAAAGGTGCTGCAGCAGGGTGCCGCTGGTCGACTTCAATTCCTCCCCCGGCCCGCCGCGCAGGACGAGGGCAAGGAAGAGAAACAGCATGCCGAGCACCGGGCCGGGTACCGGCAGATTCAGGCCGCGGGCGACGACTTCGCCGGCGAGCTGGAAAACGAGCAGTTGGGTCAAAGCGGAGAGCATGAAGGAAGCCTCGGAATGCGGTATGCGCAGTTTATTGCTTATGACAGGCCATCAACAGTCCGACGATCGGGCCATTTTCGGCCATTTCAGGCCGTCGACCGCAGCAGGTCGACGAAAGCCTTCAAGCCGGCCGGCATCAGCTTGCGGCTCGGGTAATACAGGTAGAAACCGGGGATTTCCGGGCACCAGTCGTCGAGCACGGTGAGCAGCCGCCCGGCGGCCACCGGCGCGCCGGCGTAGCCGGCGTAGACGTAGGCGAGGCCGAGGCCGCGCTCGGCGGCGTCGATCATCAGCGACATGTCGTGGACCGCCAGCGGGCCGTCCACATCGATTTCGAGCCGCTCGCCGCCGCGGGCGAATTCCCAGCGATAGTAGGTGCCGTTGGTAAAGCGGATGCGGATGCAGCGGTGCCCTTGCAATTCGCGCGGGTTGTGCGGCGTGCCGTGCGCCGCCAGGTAGGCGGGCGCGGCGACGACGACGAAGCGCTGGGCCGGGCCGAGCGGCAGCGCCACCATGTCCTGTTGCAGGCTTTCGCCGAAGCGGACGCCGGCATCGAAACCGGCGGCGACGATGTCGACGAAGGCATCGTCGGCCGCCAGTTCGACCCGCATGCCGGGGTGGGCCGCGAGGAAGCGCGCGACCAGCGGCGCCAGGACCAGCTCGCAGGCGGCGCGCGGGGCGTTGATGCGCAGCGTGCCGAGCGGCGAATCGCGAAAGGCATTGACCGCGTCGAGGGCGTCATGAATGCCCTGCAAGGCCGGCGCCAGCCGGCTCAGCAGGCGTTCGCCGGCCTCGGTCGGCGCCACGCTGCGCGTCGTGCGGTTGAGCAGGCGCACGCCGAGCCGCGTTTCCAGCCCGCGCAGCGCGTGGCTGAGGGCGGAAGGCGAGACGCCCAGCTCGTTTGCGGCTTGGCGGAAGCTGCGCCGGCGGGCGACGGCGGCGAAGGCTTGCAGGTCGGTCAGGCTGGCGGGGTTCATTGATGAAAATGACTCAATAGCTTGTGAATTCGCATGCGGATTGTTGCACAGTTCGCAGCGGCGTAGGCTGCTCGCCATCACCAACCCCGTCATGGAAAGCAACATGGAAAACCTCGTCGCCGATCTCTCCGCCACAACAAGGCGCACTGAAATGCAAACCCGCCCGCTCGGCGCGCAACGCCGGGAGGTTTCCGCCATCGGCCTCGGCTGCATGGGGATGAGCGAGTTCTACGGCGCCAGCGACGATGCCGAATCCTTGCGCACGCTGGGCCGGGCGCTCGAACTCGGCATCAGTTTTCTCGACACCGCCGACACCTACGGTTTCGGCCACAACGAAAGCCTGCTCGGACGTTTTCTCAAGGCGGGCGGCCCGGCGCGGCGGCGCCAGGTCGTGGTCGCCACGAAATTCGGTATCGTCCGCCAGCCGGGCAAGTACGAACGGCGCATCGACAACAGCCCGGACTACGTCCGCAGCGCCTGCGAGGCCTCACTGCAACGCCTCGGCGTCGAGCAGATCGACCTCTACTACTGCCATCGGCGCAACCCCGAGGTGCCGGTGGAAGACCTGGTCGGCGCCATGGCGGCGCTGGTGGCGGCCGGCAAGGTCGGGCAGATCGGGCTTTCCGAAGTTTCCGCCGACACCTTGCGGCGCGCGGCGGCGGTGCATCCCATCGCCGCCGTGCAGAGCGAGTACTCGCTGTGGACGCGCGACCCGGAGCGGGAAATGCTCGCCGCCTGCGCCGAACTCGGCACCAGTTTCGTCGCCTACAGCCCGCTCGGCCGCGCTTTCCTGACCGGCACGGTCGACCCGGAAAAACTCCCGGAAAACGATTTCCGCAAGGCCAATCCGCGTTTCCAGGGCGCGGCCGAACACGCCAACCGGCGGCTCGTCGAACAACTCGCCGCCTTCGCCGCCGCGCGCGGCCTGAGCAACGCCCAGGTCGCCCTCGCCTGGCTGCTCGCCAGGCACCCGCACGTCATCCCCATTCCCGGCACCCGGCGCATCGCCTACCTCGAACAGAATGCCGCGGCTGTCGGCCACCCCTTGAGCGCGGCGGAAATCGCCGAACTGGATCGGTTGTTCGACCCGGCGAATATTTCAGGCCAACGCTATCCGGAGGCGGGCATGGCCGGTATCGAGTTGCCGGTATGAGAAGAGAGGCCCTTTCCGCCGTCGACCGCGAGCCCGCTCAGTTGAAGGGGTTCCGGATGACCAGGCCGGCGATGGCCCGGCCATCCTGCATGTCTTCGCTGTAAAGGATTTCGGCGCCGGCGACTTCGGCGCTCGCGATGATCTGGCTGTCCCAGAAGCTGTAGCCGGTCAGCTCCATCAGTTCCAGCGCGCGCAGGATGTGGGCGACGCCGGCGTCGTGCGTGACCCACAGGCCGTAGCTGCGGACGATGTCGCGCGCCTGGGCGAGGTTCAGGGGCGTTTTCAGTTTGCGCAGGGCATTGACCAGGAATTCCTGCAAGACCTGGGGACTGACGATGCCTCGACGCTCTTCCCAAAGCGTGGCGAGCAGCCGGGCGGCGGCGGCGCGCTTGGGTCCCGCGTCGCGATCATGGGCGTAGAGCAGGATATTGGTATCGACGAAGGCGAGCGGCCGATGCTCAACGCTCATGGGTCTCTTCCCGGCTCAAGTAGCTGCCGCCGAGTTCGAGGGCGCTGTCTTGCAGCCAGCCGATGGCCTGGCGTTTGGCTTGCTGGTAATGCAGATCGCTGGCGACCTGTTCGGCAAGATCGGCCGCGAGAAAGCGGCTGACGCTGAGCTTGTGCCGGGCGGCAAGTTCGCGGGCGCGTTGCAGCGTGTCGGCATCGAGCGAGAGGGTGATGTTTTGTTTCATGCGCGACTCCACCAAAATAGATATGCAAATATTGCACGCATTTTACGTGTGAATCAATGGGTAGAGCCCGGGATTTTGGGCTGATTTTCGCTGTTAACCTCAGCCGCCGGGCCGTAGACAAAAAAAGCGCCGGGTTGCCCCGGCGCTTCGGTCTCTCTCCACTTCCTGTCTTTACGCCATCGCCTCGTACAGCGGCAGGGTCAGGAATTCCGGGTAGTCCGGGGTCAGCGACATCTTGTCGAAGATGACGGCGGCCTGGTCGTAGCTGGCGGTGTCCTCACCCTGGGCGGTCACGGTGGCCTTCACCTTGGCCAGTTCCTCGGCGATCATCGGGCGGACCATTTCTTCGGTGACCTTGCGGCCGTCGTCGAGGATGCCCTTGGGCGAAACCACCCACTGCCAGACCTGCGAGCGGGAGATTTCGGCGGTGGCGGCGTCTTCCATCAGGTTGTGGATGGGCACGCAGCCGTTGCCGGCCAGCCAGGAACCGAGGTAGTGGATACCGACGTTGATGTTGTTGCGCAGGCCGGCTTCGGTGATCGGGGTTTCCGGACGGAAGTCGAGCCACTGGGCCGGGCCGAAGCTGCCGGACACCTGCTTTTCCCACTGGTTCGGCTTGTCGCCGAGGACCTTGACGAACTCTTCCAGAGCGATCGGCACCAGGCCCGGGTGCGCCACCCAGCCGCCGTCGAAGCCGTCGTTGGCGTCGCGGGTCTTGTCGTGGCGGATGCCGGCCAGGGCCTTTTCGTTGGCGACCGGGTCGTTCTTGATCGGGATCAGCGCGCTCATGCCGCCCATCGCCGGAGCGCCGCGCTTGTGGCAGGCCTGGACCAGGGCTAGCGCGTAGGAGCGCATGAAGGGCACTTCCATGGTGATGGCGCCGCGCTGGGCGAGGCAGAAGTCCTTGTTCTTCTTGAACTTCTTGATGCACGAGAAGATGTAGTCCCAGCGCCCGGCATTCAGCCCGGCGGAGTGGTTGCGCAGCTCATAGAGGATTTCTTCCATCTCGAAGGTGGCGAGGATGGTTTCGATCAGCACGGTGGCCTTGATGGTGCCTTGCGGCAGGCCGATGTGGTCCTGGGCCATGACGAAGATGTCGTTCCACAGGCGGGCTTCGAGGTGGCTTTCCATCTTCGGCAAGTAGTAGAACGGGCCGGCGCCGCGGGCGATCTGTTCCTTGGCGTTGTGGAAGAAGACGACGGCGAAGTCGAAAATGCCGCCGCCGACGCGCTGGCCGTCGACCAGCACGTGCTTTTCGTCGAGGTGCCAGCCGCGCGGACGGATCTGCAGGGTGGCGATCTGGTCGTGCAGCTTGTATTCCTTGCCGTTTTCGCCCTTGAACGACAGTTCGCGGCGGATCGCCTTGTACAGGTTGACCTGGCCCTGAATCTGGTTGTCCCAGTTCGGCGAGTTTGAATCCTCGAAGTCGGTCATGTAGGAATCGGCGCCCGAGTTGAAGGCGTTGATGATCATCTTGGCCTCGACCGGGCCGGTGATTTCGACGCGGCGGCACTGCAGCGCGGCCGGCACTTGGGCAATCTTCCAGTCGCCGTTGCGGATGTGGGCGGTCTCCGGCAGGAAATCGGGCATCTCGCCGGCGTCGATGCGCGCCTGGCGCGCGACGCGGGCCTTGAGCAGTTCCTGGCGGCGGCCTTCGAAGGCGCGGTGCAGCTTGGCGACGAAGGCCAGGGCGTCGGTGCTGAGGATGGATTCCCATTCGGGCTTCACGGGGGCGGTGATTTGCACACCGGCGGGCAGGTTGAGGGCCATGAGTTTCTCCTGGTGGATGTGGTCTGTAATGTTGCGATGAAGGGGATTGTATGCCTCCATATCGGCATGAAAAACCGGGTCCAGATCAATTCATTTATTACTCCAAGTATATAATCTGCCGCCATGGACCGCCTCAAGCAGATCGAAGCCTTCGTCGCGGTGGCCACGCGCGGCAGTCTTTCCGCCGCCGCCCGTGCCGCGGACGTGACGCCCGCCATCATCGGCCGGCGCATCGACGCGCTCGAGGCGCGCCTCGGGGTCAAGCTGCTGCTGCGCACCACGCGCCGCGTCACCGTCACCTTCGAGGGGCAGGCCTTCCTCGAGGACTGCCAGAAGCTGCTCAACGACCTCGCCAACGCCGAGGCCGCGGTTTCCCTCGGCGGCCTGCGCGCCGGCGGCCACCTCAGGCTCTCGGCCCCAGCCGGCTTCGGGCGCCGGCACGTGGCGCCGCTGGTCGGCGAATTCATGCGCGCCAACCCCGAGGTCACGGTCAACCTCGACCTTTCCGACCGCCTCGTCGACCTGATCAACGAAAACATCGACTGCGCCATCCGCATCGGCGAACTGACCGACTCCAGCCTGGTCAGCGTGCGTCTCGGCGAGATGCGCCGCATGGTCGTCGCCAGCCCGGCCTACCTGGTCGAGAATGGCGTCCCGCGCACGCCCGACGACCTCGCCCGGCACAACTGCCTGTCGCTCGGCCAGCAGCGCGGCTGGCTGTTCCGCAACCCCGGGACGGGCGAGGTCGACACCCTCAAGGTGGGCGGCAACTTCGAGTGCAACGACGGCGCCGTGCTGCACGAATGGGCGCTTGCCGGCCGCGGCCTCGCCTGGCGCTCGCTGTGGGAAGTCGGCCGCGACCTCAAGGAGGGCCGGCTCACCTCGGTGCTCGATGCCTGGCAGGCGCCGCCGATGGGCATCTACGCCGTCTTCCCGCAACGCCGCCACCTGCCGTTGCGCGTGCGCCTGTTCATCGATCTGCTGAAGGAAACTTACGGTCGGCCGGGCTATTGGGAACTGAAGTGAAAATGGCATGAAAAAGCCGGTCTACCGCATCCTCGGCCTGCTGTCGGTCGCTTTGGGCGTGATCGGCGCCTTTCTGCCCATCCTGCCGACGACGCCATTCCTGCTTCTGGCCGCCTGGTTCTTCGCGCGCTCGCATCCGGAGTGGGAGGCGAAGCTGCTCGCGCACCCCAAATGGGGGCCGGTGATCCGCGCCTGGCGCGACCATCGGGCGATCCCGGTCGCCGCCAAGCGGCTGGCGACGCTGCTGATGGCGATCAGCGCCGTGGGCGGCCTGCTCGCGCTGGACGAACCGTGGCGCTACGTCCCGCCGGCGGTCGGCGTCGTGGTGCTCGCCTGGATGTGGACGCGGCCGTCGGTTTGACCGGCATCGCGGGAGAAGGTCAGAAATTCTGTGTGCCAGGCGGGTGCCGCAAGTAAATCGAGCACGACTCGGTTATTGCATGCATCCAAATCGGATGATTGCGCCGCCAGCAGCAATAGTTCCCCCTCCAGCACCGCCCCCGGAGGAATTCCAAGAGGCGCCAGCTGATCTGCCTCCGTCCGGAATTCGCCGTTTCAGGAACGTCGACCGCAACCGGCCAGCGCGTCGGCCACCGCCTGCCAGGCCGCGAGCTTATCGGCGAAGCTGCGCCCGGCGTGGGCCGGGCTGGTCGAGGGCAGGCGGGTGCCGGTCGTACCGGCCGGGAGCTGGCCGTGGCGGCGGAAGAGCGCGGCGGCGGCGGCGCCGTTGAAGAAGACGTGGCGGATGCCCGGCTGCGCGGCGAAGAAGGCGGCGAAGTCGTTGGGCTCGGCGGAGTCGCGGTCGATGGCGGCGTCGAGGCTGCCCGGACGGGTGCAGGCGTGGAGGACGTCCCACAGCGCGACGCCGGCAGCGGCGAGGCGGGCGGCGCGCTCGGGGTAGGGCAGAGCGGGGTCGAGGCCGAGCAGGGCGCCCATGATCGGCCAGAAGGCGTTGCGCGGGTGGGCGTAGTACTGCCCGGCGGCGAGCGACGCGCGCCCCGGCATGCTGCCGAGGATCAGGATGCGGGCATCGGGCGAGGCGATCGGGGGAAAACAGCGCGCGCGGTCGGACATTCCTCAGCCGGAACTGAAAAAGGCCCGATGCCCGTCGCGCACTCGATCGGCTTCAGCGCACGGAATCCTGTATCGACCGGAACTGGCGAACCCACGGCCGGTTGGCGCGCAACTCGGGCGGCAGTGCGGCGATGGCGGCGCGCGCTGCGGACATCGTGCCGAATACGCCGAAGAACAGGTTGTAGCGCTCACGCTGCTCGTGCTCGGTAACGGAAAAGGCCAGCGAGTCCAGCGCCAGCTGCTCGACATTGCGATCGATGAAGCGCGCCATGTCGGCCTGGCTGGGGGAGGTCACCAGTTGTACGGTGTAGGCCTTGGGGTTCTGCTGAAGCAGCCAGCGGCCGTCATGGAGCACCGCTGCGCCGGCGGCGCTCTGCATGCCCATCCTGCGCACGCTGGCACGCAGGTCGCCGAGGCTCTTCTCCAGACCCGACACCTTGCCCGAGACCTGGTCGATGCGCGCTTGCTGTTGCGCATCGGTCGTCTGCCGGGCGGCTTCCCGCGCCGAGATTCCGGCCACCTGGCCGCCGATCTCGGTGATCCGCGCCTGGTTCTGGGCGATCGCCGATTCGCTTGCGGCAGGGGCGAAGGCCGGCGCCCACTTGACCATGGCGAAACCCGCCACGGTCAGCAGCAGCAGGGCGGCGATGCCAAGATGCGTCCATTTGAACCTGTCCCGGGTGTCATCCCGATGGTCTGCGAGCGTGGCGGCCACCGTGCCGATTGCCCCGTCGAGGCGCCGCGTCTCCGTCTGCAATACCCAGACGAGGCGCTGCAGGTCCTGGAACTCGGCATAGTGCTCGCGCTGCAAGGCGCCCAAACCGTCAAGGCGCGCCGCGACGATCGCGTGCTGCCTTTCGGCTTCCTCGCGAACCGCCTCGATGCGGTTCTTGTTGCCGCGTGTCGCCGTATCCAGCAACTCGCAGGTGATGTCGAACTGATCGAGGCGCGCGTGCTGCTCGGCGAGAATTCGCTCCTGCGCCGTGAACAGGCCGTCCAGCGAACCGATGCCGGCATCGAGCCGGGCCAGGTCGGCGCCGATGCGGGCATTGTTGCTGGCAAGGCGACCATCCCAGCGCTGCTCGCTGTCGGCCAGCCACACGCGCGTTTCGTCGCGAATCACGTCAATCCGCTGTTCGGCAGCCGCTGTGCGTCCGGCGAAAGCCAGGCCCTGCTGCTGCAGATCGGCGCCGAGCTGGTGCATCCGGGTCGATATCGCGCCGCCGGACTGGCGCAGTTCGGCCAGTTCGCCGTCGATGCGGCGGCTGTTTTCGGCATAGAGCGCGGTCAGTTCGTCATAGTCGCGCAGCACGCGATCAAGCTGCGCGTTGATTTCCCTGGGGGTCACGCTGGAGCCGTTGGCCTGGGTGAGTTCCAGCAACCGCGCCATCTTCGGTTTGATGGCCGGGATCTGCGTCGCCAGCGGGTCGGCGGACAGGTCTTCAAGCTGGTCGGTGGCGGGAAGCGGCAGTTCCGCGGTCTTGGTCATGGTCGACCTCCTTGGAGTGGATTCACAAGTTGGCTCCTGCGGTGGCAGAAGCGACAGCCTACTCCGGCGCATCCTAGCCGACGGTCCGGTATTCCCCGTTCGTTTCTCCGGATGGTCGCTTCCCGGGTGTTGTATGCGCGCAACCGTCGCCATTCGCCGTCAGACAAGCGGGTCGGCAATTGATCCGGCATTCAGGGAAGACCCGCGCTGACCGAATCGGCGAATGAAAAAGGCCGGCGCCTTGTGAGCGCCGGCCTCGCTGCTACCGGATGGGGTAGCGAAGGAAGCTTAGTGGAACTGTTCTTCCTCGGTGGAGCCGGTGAGGGCCTTGACGGAGGAGGAACCGCCCTGGATAACGGTGGTGACGTCGTCGAAGTAGCCGGCGCCGACTTCCTGCTGGTGTGAAACGAAGGTGTAACCCTTGTCGCGGGCAGCGAATTCCGGTTCCTGGACCATGTTGACGTAATGCTTCATGCCTTCGCCGCCGGCGTAGGCGTTCGCGAACTGGAAGGTGTTGTACCAGTTGATGTGGATGCCGGCGAGGGTGATGAACTGGTACTTGTAGCCGAGTGCGGAAAGGTCTTCCTGGAACGATGCGATCTGCGAGTCGTTGAGGTTCTTCTTCCAGTTGAACGACGGCGAGCAGTTGTAGGACAGGAGCTTGCCGGGGCAGGCGGCCAGCACGGCTTGCGCGAATTCGCGGGCGAAGCCGATATCCGGCACGCCGGTTTCGCACCAGACGAGGTCGGCGTACGGGGCGTAGGCGACGCCGCGGGAAATCGACTGCTCCAGGCCGTTCTTGACGCGGTAGAAACCTTCCTGGGTGCGCTCGCCGGTGAGGAACGGCTTGTCGTTCTCGTCGTAGTCGGAGGTCAGCAGGTTGGCGGCTTCGGCGTCGGTACGCGCCAGGATCAGGGTCGGAACGCCCATGACGTCGGCGGCGAAACGGGCGGAGATCAGCTTTTCACAGGCTTCGCGGGTCGGGACGAGGACCTTGCCACCCATGTGGCCGCACTTCTTGACGGCAGCCAACTGGTCTTCGAAGTGAACGCCGGCGGCGCCCGCGGCGATCATGTTCTTCATCAGCTCGAAGGCGTTGAGGACGCCGCCGAAACCGGCTTCGGCGTCGGCGACGATCGGCAGGAAGTAGTCGATGAAGCCTTCGTCGCCGGGGCCGACGCCGCGCGACCACTGGATTTCGTCGGCGCGCTTGAAGGTGTTGTTGATGCGGCGAACCATGGTCGGAACGGAGTCATAGGCGTACAGCGACTGGTCCGGGTACATGGTTTCGGAGGTGTTGCCGTCGGCGGCGACCTGCCAGCCGGAGAGATAGACCGCTTCGAGGCCCGCCTTGGCCTGCTGCATGGCCTGGCCGGCGGTGATGGCGCCGAAGGCGTTCACATAGCCCTTCTTGGCGCCGCCATTGACCTTGGCCCACAGGTTTTCTGCACCGCGCTTGGCCAGGGTGTAATCGATCGGCAGGGAGCCGCGCAGGCGGACGACGTCGGCAGCGGAGTAGCCGCGCTTGATGCCTTTCCAGCGGGGGTTTTCAGCCCAGTCTTTTTCGAGGGCGGCGATTTGCTGTTCGCGAGTGCTCATGTGTATTCCTCAAGGTTTGGATTTTGGAGGGTTACGAGTTTCCGCCGAGGCGAATTGAGCCCTGGCGACGGACGAATTATAGAGCGTTTCCCGCACAGCAGCAAGAAGTCTTATATAAGACATAAGACAAAATAATCATCAATGAAAACAATATGATGAGATCAGTGTTTCATGATGCGAAATGTAATTTGCATCCGTGAAATGCACTTGGCTTGCCTCAGCACAAGCGCTTGCTGCTCACCAGCACGCCATCGGCGTCGGCATAGACGAACTCGCCGGGATTGAAGGTGACACCGCCGAAGGTGACGGCGATGTCGCGGTCGCCGGCACCCTTCTTGATGCTTTTCTGCGGGTGGGTATTGAGGGCGCGCACGCCGATGTCGATGCCGTTGATGTCGCCCGAGTCGCGGATGCAACCATAGACGACGACGCCTTCCCAGTAGTTCTTGTGGGCGAGGATGGCGAGCTGGTCGCCGACCAGCGCGCAGCGCAGCGAGCCGCCGCCATCGATGACGAGCACCTTGCCGCTGCCGTCTCCGGCGAAAGCTTCGCGAACCAGCGAGTTGTCCTCGAAAACCTTCAGCGTGACGATCTCGCCGGAAAAGCTGTTGCGGCCGCCATAGCGCTGGAACATCGGGGCGACGACGCGAACGCTCCTGCCGAGTTCGGCTTCGAATTCATCGCAAAGATCGGGGGTCTTGAAGGTCATGGTGGAGTCCTCAAAATGGAAAAGCCGTGCAATGGTGCACGGCTTTCGCGGTGGTTGGCAATCGTTCAGACGACGGCTTCGCTCTTTTCCTCTTCGAAGTCGAGGCGGATTTTGCCCTCCTTGTCGAGGTCGACCGTGACATGCCCGCCGCTGGCCAGCTTGCCGAACAGCAATTCGTCGGCGAGCGCCGAGCGGATGGTGTCCTGGATCAGGCGCGCCATCGGGCGGGCGCCCATCTGCGGGTCGAAGCCCTTCTCGGCCAGCATTTCCTTCACGGCTTCGGTGAAGTGCGCCTCGACCTTCTTCTCGTGCAATTGTTCTTCCAGTTGCATCAGGAACTTGTCGACGACGCGCAGGATGACCTCGTGGTCGAGAGCGGCGAAGGAGATGGTCGCATCGAGCCGGTTGCGGAATTCCGGGGTGAACATGCGCTTGATTTCGGCCATCTCGTCGCCGGTTTGCCTGGTACTGGTGAACCCCATGCTGGACTTGTTCAGGTCGGCGGCGCCGGCGTTGGTCGTCATAATAATGACGACATTACGGAAATCGGCCTTGCGTCCGTTGTTGTCGGTCAGCGTGCCGTGATCCATGACCTGCAACAGGATGTTGAAGATGTCCGGATGCGCCTTTTCGATTTCGTCGAGCAGCAGCACGCAGTAGGGCTTCTTGGTGACCGCCTCGGTGAGCAGGCCGCCCTGATCGAACCCGACATAACCCGGAGGGGCGCCGATCAGCCGGGAGACGGCATGACGCTCCATGTATTCGGACATGTCGAAACGCACCAGCTCGATGCCCAGGCAATAGGCCAACTGCTTGGCCACCTCGGTCTTGCCGACGCCGGTCGGGCCGCTGAACAGGAAGGAGCCGATCGGCTTGCCGGGATTGCCGAGTCCGGAGCGCGCCATCTTGATCGCCCGGGCCAGCGCGTCGATTGCCTTGTCCTGGCCGAAGACGACGGCCTTGAGGTCGCGGTCGAGATTCCTCAGCGCGCCACGGTCGTCGAGCGTGACGTGCTGCGACGGGACGCGGGCGATCTTGGCGACGATCTCCTCGATGTCGGTCTTGTTGATGACTTTTTTCTGCTTCGACTTGGGCAGGATGCGCTGCGCCGCGCCGGCTTCGTCGATGACGTCGATCGCCTTGTCGGGCAGGTGGCGGTCGGTGATGTAGCGGGCCGCGAGTTCGGCCGCCGACGAGATCGCCGTCGCCGAGTACTTGATGCCGTGATGCGCCTCGAACCGCGCTTTCAATCCCTTGAGGATTTCGACGGTCTCGGATACCGATGGCTCGCTGACGTCGATCTTCTGAAAGCGCCGGGAAAGCGCGCTGTCCTTCTCGAAGATGCCGCGGAACTCGGTATACGTCGTCGCGCCGATGCACTTCAACTGGCCGGTCGAGAGCGCCGGCTTGAGCAGGTTGGACGCATCCAGCGTGCCGCCGGACGCAGAGCCGGCGCCGATCAGCGTGTGGATTTCATCGATGAACAGGATGGCATTGGGGTTGTCGCCCAGCTGCTTGATGACACCCTTGAGGCGCTGCTCGAAGTCGCCGCGATACTTGGTGCCGGCCAGCAGCGAGCCCATGTCCAGCGAATAGACGTTGGCCTTGGCCAGGATGTCGGGAACATCGCCCTCGACAATGTCGCGGGCCAGGCCTTCGGCGATCGCCGTCTTGCCGACGCCAGCCTCGCCGACCAGTAGCGGGTTGTTCTTGCGCCTGCGGCACAGGGTCTGGATGACGCGCTCGATCTCCTTGTCACGACCGATCAGCGGGTCGATCTTCCCCTGCAGCGCCAGGGCGTTGAGGTTGATCGTGTATTGTTCGAGCGGACCGGACTGTTCCTTCTCGCCTTCGGTTTCGACTTCGCCCTCGGTCGGCGTCTTCTGCTGCGGCACCTTGGCGATGCCATGCGAGATGAAATTCACCACATCGAGGCGGGTGATTCCCTGCTTCTGCAGGAAGTAGACCGCGTGCGAATCTTTCTCGCCGTAGATGGCGACCAGTACATTGGCGCCATTCACTTCCTTCTTGCCGGACGACTGGACGTGCAGGATGGCGCGCTGGATGACACGCTGGAAGCCGAGCGTCGGCTGCGTGTCGATGTCGTCCTCGCCGGCAACCGTCGGCGTGTGCTCGTTGATGAAATTGGTCAGGTCCTTGCGCAGCGATTCGGGCTTGGCGCCACAGGAGCGCAGGGCTTCGGCCGCCGACGGGTTGTCGATCAGCGCCAGCAGCAGGTGCTCGACGGTGATGAACTCGTGACGCTTCTGCCGTGCTTCGACAAAAGCCATGTGCAGGCTGACTTCGAGTTCCTGGGCAATCATCAATCTTCCTCCATGATGCAAGCGAGCGGGTGCTGGTGCTGGCGGGCGAACGCACCTACCTGTTCAACCTTGGTCGCGGCGATGTCGCGCGGGAACAGCCCGCAGACGCCGCGACCTTCGTTGTGAACTTTGAGCATGATTCTTGTCGCCTGTTCAGTGTTCATGGCAAAAAAACGCTGAAGGACGACGATCACGAACTCCATCGGCGTGTAATCGTCGTTCAGCAACAGCACCTTGTACATCTTCGGAGGCATCGCCTTGGCACGTTGTGCCTCGATCAGACTCCCTTCCTGAGATTTCGTAGCCATCAAACGGATTCTATACAGTCCATTCCATTGTGCAACTGCTGCCCGATCTGGAAAACTCCCGGAAAGTGCTGCATTTTCCGTAGCTTATGCTGCGCCGCGTCAATAAAACTTGTTGACGCGGTGAGACGACGGGGGTAGAAAGCGCTTGTGTTTGGATTCATGTTGCATCAAGGTTGCCATGCGCACCGGGGCGCTGAACTCAAACAGGGAGCCGGGGAGACCCGTAATTTATTCGCTTTTTGTAAGAAAGTTGCAAACATGGCAATCGGTACTGTCAAGTGGTTCAATGATTCCAAGGGCTTTGGCTTCATCACTCCTGACGATGGCAGCGAAGATCTTTTCGCACATTTCTCGGCAATCAACATGAATGGCTTCAAGACCTTGAAGGAGGGGGAGAAGGTTTCCTTCGACGTCGTGCAGGGCCCCAAGGGCAAGCAGGCTTCCAACATCCAGCGCGCCTGATTTCCGGGCCGTATGCCAGATGAAGCCCTTCCGTCAGGATGGGCTTTTTTGTTTCAGGCAACGATGATTTCGTCCTGACGCCTGTCGCCCAGGTTGTCGGTCCAGCTCACGGTGAGGCGATCGCCGGTCTTGATCCCGCGCGCCTTGAAGGCGAAGAGCGGATTCTTCGAGACCGATGTGTTGAGTTGCCCGTCGATCAGCGGTTTGCCGTTGTGGAGGAGAGCAAAGGTCTGGATGAAGTTGGCGGCGAGGACCTGCCCCTTTTCATCCTTGCGCTGCCCGGTTTCCATCGGGTGCTGCATCAGGATGCGGATGTCCGCGACCTCGCCCTGGACCTGGGCGCGCATCTTGATCTGATCAGCCATGTTCAGCCTCCACAGCCACCGAGGGTCACCCTGATTTCGCGGAAGGCGACATGGGACTTCCCGTCGCCCGCCTTGACGACCGCCCGGACGCGGGTGGTCTCCGCCAGTTTCAACTGCAGGCGGCAGTAAGGAAGCGCAGCGCCGGCGAAGTCGATGGCCGCACACAGCGGCATCGGGTTCTTGTCAGCGAAGACGGCAATGTTCCGCGTGCCGGGAATCTGGCTGGTGATCTCGACCTCGACCTTGGCGCCGTTCTCGGCAATTTCCGGGCCGACGATGAGCACGTCGCGCGACTCGCTTGCCGCGGCGGCGCCATGGGCCTTGAGCGCTTCGCCGATGGTGCGTGCGGTGAAAGCCGCACGATTCCACTCCGCCGCCAGTACGCGCCCAGGCACCAGCAGGCCGGTGCCCAGCCAGGGTGCGAGAAGCGCGGCGGCAGTTCCGCCTTTCAGCAGTTGGCGACGCAGGTTGCTCATCTTGTCTCGCGCAGCGACATTCAGGGTGCCAGCCAGTGGCCGGACTTGCCGCCCGATTTCTCGAGCAGGCGGATGTTCTCGATGCGCATGCCGCGGTCGACGGCCTTGCACATGTCGTAGATGGTCAGCAACCCCACCGCCGCCGCCGTCATGGCCTCCATTTCGACGCCGGTACGACCGAAACATGCGGTGGTCGCCTCGCAATGGACGGCACCGGCGGCTTCGTCGATGACGAATTCGGCGGCGACGCGGGTCAGGGCCAACGGGTGGCACAGCGGAATCAGGTCACCGGTGCGCTTGGCGGCCTGGATGGCGGCAATGCGGGCAATGCCCAGCACGTCGCCCTTCTGCGCCGAGCCGTCGCGAATCAACGCCAGGGTCGCCGGCTGCATGTGTATGGTGCCGCCGGCGCGGGCGACACGGAACGTTTCGGACTTGCCGCCGACATCGACCATGTGCGCCTGGCCGGCCGTGTCGAAGTGGGTAAGTATCTGATCAGTCACGATTTGTTACGTTTGGTTACGAGCGGGCGGCGCGGCCGTCAACCGAAGCAATGTATCATACTTCGATGCGTTTTTCTCATCGCCTGCTCTGCGGATTCCTGGTCTTTGCCGTGATCTCGCAGCCAATGCGCGCCGACGATCTCCCCGAACTGGGCGACGTGGCGAGCAACGAACTCTCGCTGGCAACCGAAAAGAAAATCGGCCAGAAGATCATGGACGAGATTCGCTGGCGCGAACCGTCCTATCTCGACGACCCGGACGTCGAGAATTACCTGAATCAGCTCGGTGCGCGTCTCGTTGCCGTCAGCAATGATTCCGGAATGGGCTTTCAGTTCTTTGCAATCGATGACATGAGTATCAACGCCTTTGCGATGCCGGGCGGCTTCATCGGCGTCCATGTCGGACTGTTGCTGGCGGCGCAGACCGAATCGGAGCTTGCCGGCGTTCTCGCCCACGAGATATCGCACGTGACCCAGCGCCACATAGCGCGCCAGGTGTATCAGTCGAAACAACTCTCGATGGCCTCGATGGTCGCCATGGGGCTCGCGCTGCTCGCCGCGCGCTCCAGCCCCCAAGGGACCATGGCGGCGATCAGCACCACGCAGGCCGGGGCCATATCGGCGCAACTGGCTTTCTCGCGTGATTTCGAACGCGAATCCGACCGCCTGGGCTTCGAAATCCTGCGCCGTGCGGGCTATGATGTGCGCGGAATGTCGGCATTCTTCGGGCGTCTGCAGCAGTCGACGCGCCAGTACGAGAACAATGCCACCGCTTACCTGCGGACCCATCCGCTGTCGGGCGAGCGTATGTCCGACATGCAGAATCGCGAACGTCCCGTTGCCTACCGTCAGGTGGCCGACAGCCCGGAATTTCATCTGGTGCGGGCCAGGGTACGGGCATTGCAGGGGCGCTCCAGCGATGCGGTCAAGGAGTTTGCGGACCTTTTGCGTGACCGCAAGTACGCCTCCGAGGCAAGCACGCGCTATGGACTGGCGGTCGCTCTCGCCCGCAACCGGGACTGGGCGGCGGCCGAACAGGAACTGCTGGCGGTGCGCAAGCTCAAGGTGGCGTCGCCGATGGTCGACCGGCAACTCGCCGAGGTCAGGGTCGGCCGCGGCGACAAGGATGCGGGCCTGACGCTTTACCGCGAGGCGATGGTCCGTTACCCGCTGAACATGCCGTTGCTCTATGGCTACGGCGGCGCCCTGCTTGGCGAAAAGCAGTTTGCCGCTGCCCTCAGGTTTGCCGACGACCAGTTGCAGAGCCATCCTCAGGATGCGCGTTTCCTAAAGTTGCGGGCGGATTCCTATGCCGGTCTTGGGCGTCGTTCGCAGCATCATCTGGCACTGGCGGAACTGACCGCTCTCAAGGGACAGACAGCCGGGGCAATCGAACAACTGCAACTGGCGCAGCAGGCCGGTGATGCCAACTTCTACGAGATGTCGATGATCGACGGGCGCCTGCGCGAGATGAAGAGGCGGCAGATCGAGGAAATGAAGGAACGGCGGAATTAGGGGTAAAATCCACTATCGTCATATTGGGTGACTCGCCATGGAAATTGATCGCGATCTTGATGTAAAAGGGCTCAACTGCCCGCTTCCCATTCTCCGTACCAAGAAGGCCCTGGCTGAAATGGAAACCGGCCAGGTGCTGCGCGTGCGGGCGACCGACCCCGGTTCGGTCAAGGATTTCGCGGCCTTTGCCAAGCAGACCGGGAACGAGTTGCTGGAACAGAACGAAGAAAACCGCGTCTACGAGTTCTACCTCAAGCGCAAATAGATCCAGCGTCCCACGCGTTTCTTGAAGATCGGCGGGCACCGCAGGGGAGTCCCGCCGCGTGGCGTTTCGAAGACCCGGTCGACTGCCTGACGGTTTTCGACGAAGCCGGTCTCGACGCAGCGCTGAAGGCTGTCGAGGGCGATGGCCTGTGGTCCGTCGCCGCGCTCGATTTCGAACTGGGTTACCTCCTCGAACCGGCGGCAATTCCCGTCGGGTGGTCACTGTCGGCTGAGCGCCCGCTTGCGCGCTTCTGGCGGTTCCGGCGCCGTGTGGCCATGACCGCCGAAGCCGCCGGCAGGTGGCTTGTGGGCCAGGGGGTCGGGCAGCCGGCGGGGATTGGCGGGCTGCGTGCGGGCATCGACGAAAATCGCCATGCGGCTGCCGTCGACCGCATCCGGGACTACATTTCCGCCGGCGACTGTTATCAGGTGAATTTCACCTTTCCGCTGTCATTTCAGTGGTTTGGCCATCCTCTGGCGCTCTACGCCAGGCTGCGCGCCCGCCAGCCGGTCGGCTACGGCGGCTTCCTCGGCGATGCCGCGGGCGGCATCGTTTCGCTGTCTCCGGAACTTTTCCTGGAACGGGAAGGCGCTCGTCTGGTCACCCGACCGATGAAGGGAACGCTGGCGCGCGGGCAGCCTGCGGAGCGCCTGCGTGCCTCGGCCAAGGACCGGGCGGAAAACCTGATGATCGTCGACCTGCTGCGCAATGATCTCGGCCGGGTCGCGGCGAACGGCAGCGTCAAGGTCGACCGCCTGTTCGAAATCGAGGGTTACCCGACGCTCTGGCAGATGGTTTCGGAGGTGTCGGCGGACGCTCCCGGCATCGGCCTTGCGGCAATTCTCCGCGCGCTCTTTCCCTGCGGCTCGGTCACCGGGGCCCCGAAAATCCGCGCGATGCAGATTCTCGGAGAACTCGAAGGCCGGTCGCGCGGCCTGTATACCGGGGCGTTCGGCTGGATCGCGCCGAATGGGGATTTCCGCCTGAACGTTGCCATCCGCACGCTGGAGCTGGCACCGGACCGAACCGGGCGGATGGGCATCGGCAGTGGCATCGTCGCCGATTCCGAACCGGCGGCCGAATGGCAGGAATGCATGCTCAAGGCGGACTTCCTGCGCGATTGCGACCCCGGTCTGCAGCTGATCGAAACCCTGCGCCGCGAAAACGGGGAGTACCCACGCCTTGCCGGACATTTGTCCCGGCTGCGCCGGTCGGTGGAATGGCTTGGCTTCGCCCTCGATGAAGCCGCCCTCGGCGGCTGCCTTGACGCGCAGCCGGCGGACGGAACCTGGCGGGTGCGGGTCACGCTGGCGAAAAACGGCGAGATTGCCGCGCGGTGTTTCCCGCTCGCGGACGAACCCGAGGGGATCCGGTACGCCAGCCTTGCGGCAACTTCCATAAACTCCGGCGATCCGCTGCGCGGGCACAAGACCAGCGAGCGCGGGGTCTACGATGATGCCCTGCGCGGCCTGCCGGCAGACTCCTCGATCTTCGACCTGGTATTTCTGAATGAGCGGGGCGAAGTGGCCGAGGGGGCGCGCAGCAATGTCTTCGTTGATCGCGACGGAATCCTGCTGACGCCGCCGCTCGCCAGCGGCTGCCTGCCTGGCGTGCTGCGCGCCGAATTGCTGGCGAGCGGCAGGGCAAGGGAAGCGACCCTGATGCCCGATGACCTGCGGTCAGATTTCTGGTTGGGGAATGCCCTGCGCGGACTGATCAGGGTCCGCTTACCCCGTCCGGAAGCACCCTGAAAAAGGGCGGCTTCGGATCGTCGACCGCGACAATCAGCCGCGCAACCGGCGCAGGTAGAGGCCGATCAGCGAGAACAGGCCGGCCGCGATGCCAAAGTAGAAAGCCTTGGCCGCAACGTCCTGATACTCGATCAGGATCGGGGTGCCGTCCTCCACCTTGTAGCGGATGGTGGTCTGGAAATACCAGGAGGACGCTTTGGCTTCGATGATTCCCTTGTCGACTTTCCATTTGAGCCAGTTGTGCGCTTCCTCGATTTCGCCGGCGGGTTCGCCGGGTGTCAGCGAGGTGTAGAGACCCCTGGCCTTGGCGTCTTCGAGGTCGCGATAGGCGAAGCCGCAAGGCTCGTTGTTGGCGCAGACGGCGACGACCCGGAATTCCGGCTTCCAGACGGCGCTTTTCTCCCACGGCCAGGAGATGATGAAGGCCACGGTCCACACCCAGACCAGGCCGGTGAAAATCATCATGGCCAGAAAAATCCTGGCAAGAATACTGCGGTGGTCGCCGGACATGGGTTCCCTTGTTTCAGTGTCCCAGCCGGGCGAGCTGGGGTTTGAGCTGTTCCAGCGTGGCCGTGAAATCGGCCAGGCGCTGCTTCTCCTGATCGACCACGGCAGCCGGGGCGCGGGCGACGAAGCTTTCGTTGTCGAGTTTGCCGCGGGCGATCGCCACCTGCTTTTCCAGCTTGTCGATCTCCCTGGCCAGGCGCTCGCGCTCGGCGGCGGCGTCGATTTCCACCTTGAGCATCAGCCGCGTCTCGCCGACGATTGCAACCGGCGCCATCGCGTCGGCCGGTATGTCGCCGACGATCTGCACCTCGGACAGCTTGGCGAGCGCCTGCAGGACGGGCGCGAACTCGGCGATCTCGGCGCCGCCGCCGGCGATCAGCAGCGGCATGCGCTGCGCTGGCGAAACGTTCATCTCGCCGCGCAGGTTGCGGCAGGCGTAGGCCAGGGCCTTGAGGCGCTCGATTTTTGCCTCGGCGGCTTCGTCGATCCTGGAAAGGTCGGCCTGTGGGTAGGCGGCGAGCATGATCGAGTCGTGGGTCTTGCGCCCGGCGATCGGCGCCACCGTCTGCCACAGTTCCTCGGTGACGAAGGGCAGCAGCGGATGGGCGAGGCGCAGCACGGCTTCCAGCACGCGGACCAGCGTTCGCCGCACGCCGCGCTGCTGGGCGTCGTCGCCGGTCTGGACCTCGACCTTGGCGATTTCCAGGTACCAGTCGCAGAACTCGTCCCAGACGAACTTGTAGATCGCCTGGGCGAGCAGATCGTAGCGGTAGTCGGCGAAGTGCTGCTCGACCTCCTTCTCGACCTTCTGCAGCAGGCTGACGATCCAGCGGTCGGCGAAGCTGAACTTCAGGCGCGCGGGTTGGCCATCCGTGCCCCCGGCCGGCGCGGCGCAGGCGCCGCTGTTCGGCATCTGCTGGTGGTCGAGCGCCAGGTCGTGACCGGCGACGTTCATCAGCACGAAGCGCGTGGCGTTCCACAGCTTGTTGCAGAAGTTGCGGTAGCCGTCGCAGCGGTTGAGATCGAACTTGATGTCGCGGCCGGGCGAGGCGAGCGAGGCGAAGGTGAAGCGCAGCGCGTCGGTGCCGAAGGCCGGGATGCCGTCGGGGAATTCCTTCCGGGTCTTCTTGGCGATGCTTTCCGCCTGCTTCGGGTTCATCAGCCCGCTGGTGCGCTTTTCGACCAGCGCATCGACGCCGATACCGTCGATCAGGTCGATCGGATCGAGCACGTTGCCCTTGGACTTCGACATCTTCTGGCCTTCCGAATCGCGGATCAGGCCATGCACGTAAACGTGCCGGAACGGGATCTTGCCGGTGACGTGAGTGGTCATCATGACCATGCGCGCCACCCAGAAGAATATGATGTCGAAGCCGGTGACCAGCACGGTCGACGGCAAATACCGCTGCAAAACCGGGTTGACCGCGTCAGTCGCCGCATCGCCGGTCCAGTCCAGCGTCGAGAACGGCCACAGGGCGGAGGAATACCAGGTGTCGAGGACGTCCGGGTCGCGCGTCAGCGGGCCGTCGTAGCCTGCCTTCGCCGCTTCGGCTTGCGCTTCGTCCTCGTTGTGCGCCACGAAGACCTGGCCATCGTCGCCATACCAGGCGGGAATCTGATGGCCCCACCACAACTGGCGCGAGATGCACCAGTCCTGGATGTTGTTCAGCCACTGGTTGTAGGTATTGACCCAGTTTTCCGGATAGAACCTGATTTCGCCGGAATGGACGACGTCGAGCGCCTTCTCGGTGATCGACTTGCCGTCGGCGCCGGGTTTGGACATGGCGACGAACCACTGGTCGGTGAGCATCGGCTCGATGACGACGCCGGTGCGATCGCCGCGCGGCACCTTCAACTTGTGCTTGTCGGTCTTTTCGAGGATGCCGAGGGCTTCGAGGTCGGCGACGACGGCCTTGCGCGCGTCGAAGCGGTCCAGCCCGCGATATTTCTCAGGGGCGTGCTCGTTGATCTTCGCGTCCAGCGTCAGGATCGAGATCATCGGCAGGCCGTGGCGCTGGCCGACGGCGTAGTCGTTAAAATCGTGCGCCGGGGTGACCTTGACGCAGCCGGTGCCGAATTCGAGGTCGACGTAGCTGTCGGCGATGATCGGGATTTCGCGATCGGTCAGCGGCAGTTTCACGCTCTTGCCGAGCATGTGCTTGTAGCGTTCGTCTTCCGGATGGACCATCACGGCGGTGTCGCCAAGCATGGTTTCCGGGCGGGTGGTGGCGACCACCAAGCTACCCGAGCCATCGGCCAGCGGGTAGCGGATGTGCCACATGAAACCGTCTTCCTCGTCCTGAACCACTTCGAGATCGGAGACGGCGGTGTGCAGTTCCGGGTCCCAGTTGACCAGGCGCTTGCCGCGGTAGATCAGGCCTTCGTTGTAGAGGCGGACGAAGGTTTCGGTGACGACCTTGTTGAGGCCGGCGTCCATCGTGAAGCGCTCGCGCGTCCAGTCCGGGCTGGTGCCCATGCGGCGCATCTGGCGGGTGATGGTGCCGCCCGAGTACTCCTTCCATTCCCAGACCTTTTTCAGGAACTTGTCGCGGCCGAGATCGTGGCGCGAGATGCCCTGCGCGTCGAGCTGGCGCTCGACGACGATCTGGGTGGCGATGCCGGCGTGGTCGGTGCCCGGCTGCCACAGCGTGTTGTGGCCGCGCATCCGGTAGTAGCGGGTGAGGGCATCCATCAGCGTCTGGTTGAAGCCGTGGCCCATGTGCAGCGTGCCGGTGACATTGGGCGGCGGCAGCAGGATGCAGAAATTGTCCTGTTTGTTGCGGTCGACCCCGGCAGCGAAGTAATTTCGGGCTTCCCACTCGGGGTACCAGTGGCGTTCGATGTCGGCGGGCTCGAAGGCTTTGGCGAGTTCCATTGACTTGTCGGCGAAGGGGAAAACCGGCAATTATACCGGAGCGCGGCGAGCGCTTTGCCGCGATCTCAGTCGCGCGGACGGATCAAAGCCATGATCTCGGGCTCGCTGAGGAATTCGCGGATGGTGGTCTCGACAATGGCCGGGAGTTCGGCCGCGAGGCGATCATGGACGCGCCGGGCCAGTTCATGGGCGATGATGTCGAGCATCTCGCCGTCAAGCGCGACACCGGTTTGAGTCTCTGCCGCGGGCTGCATTTCGGGCTGTGGTGCGCGAGCCGCAACGGCGGGCTCGGCATCGAGAAGAAGCGGGATGTCCGTCTCCGGGTCGAAGGCGTCGACAAGAACCGGCACGTCGTCGCTGTCGGCGCTTCGCACTCGCCGCCGCCGCATCAAGTTGTCGGCGCGGTCAAGGACGGGACTGCTCATCGGCCTTCCCCTAACGCTCGCCGAGGTCGAAAAAACGGACCTCGTAACCGCGATCCTTGTAGAACTTGACGCGGTCGCGGGCGCTGCTGCGATCGGCCTCCTCCCGGCCCACAACCTCGATCAGGCTGTGGAAGCGCGAGAAACCGGGAGGCACGATCTGGCTGAGATTCATCAGGCGGTCGTCCTGCGGCAGGTGATCAAGATCGTCGGTGATCAGGATCGGTGTCTCGCCGGCGAGGGGAGAATCGCTCCGGCAGTGCGGCACAAAACTCAGCGCCGAGTGGGTCCACAGCATGCGGTCGACGGCACCGGCGACGGCATTTTCCGGTGCGTAGACCAGTACCGGCTTGTCCTTGGCGTAGGCACCGCCGAGCAGCGCGCAGGCGGCGGCGATCTTGTCCGGCGCGCCGTGGTAGAAGAAGACCTGGGTCAATTCAGCTGGCCGGTGCGTTGCAGAAGGTAGTGGGTAAGCAGGGCAACAGGCCGCCCCGTGGCACCCTTGTCGGCGCCCGACTTCCAGGCCGTGCCGGCGATGTCCAGGTGCGCCCACTTGAACTTCTTGGTGAAGCGCGACAGGAAGCAGGCAGCGGTAATCGCCCCGGCCCAGCGGCCGCCGATGTTGCCCATGTCGGCGAACGGACTCTTCAGCAGCTCCTGATAATCGTCCCACAACGGCAGGTGCCAGGCGCGGTCGTGCGCTTCCTCGCCGGCGGCGACCAATTCCCGGGCCAGTGCGTCGCGGTTGGCGAAGACGCCGCTGGCGACCCCGCCCAGGGCGACGACACAGGCACCGGTCAGCGTCGCCACGTCGATGACGGTGTCCGGTTCGAAACGTTCGGCATAGGTCAGCGCATCGCACAGAATCAACCGGCCCTCGGCGTCGGTGTTGAGAATCTCGATGGTCTGCCCGGACATCGAAGTGACGATGTCGCCCGGGCGGGTGGCGCCGCCACCGGGCATGTTTTCGGTAGCGGGCACGATCACTGTCAGGTTGACGGGCAGCTTGAGGCGCACGACGGCTTGCAGGGTGCCCAGCACTGCGGCGGCGCCGCACATGTCGTACTTCATTTCGTCCATCTCGGCCGCCGGCTTCAACGAAATGCCGCCGGTATCGAAAGTGACTCCCTTGCCGATCAGGACGACAGGCTTCGCGCCAGCCGTGGCGCCCCGGTAGCCGAGCACGATCAATTCTGGCGGCTGGTGCGAACCGGCGGCAACCGCCAGCAGCGAGCGCATGCCGAGCTTTTCCATGTCGGCGCGCTCGAGAACTTCGCATTCCAGGTTGAATTCCCGCGCCATCGCCCGGGCCTGTTCGGCGACATGCGCCGGGTTGCAGATGTTCGCCGGCAGATTGCCGAGATCCCGCGCTGCGGCCATTCCCCCGGCGATCGCAATGCCTTGGGCCAGGCCTTGTTCAGCCTGCCCATGCTCATTGCGCCGCTCCACCGCCAACGTCAACTTGCGCAACGGGCGGCGCACCTCGTCCTTCTTGCTCTTGAACCTGTCGAAACGGTAAGTGGCTTCCAGTGCGATCATCGCTGTCTGGCGCACGCGCCAGGCGACACCCCGCTGCCTTACAGGCAATTCGGTCAGGAAGAGAGAGGCGTCGAAAGCGCCGGTCTCGTTTACGGTCTTGACGGCGAGGCGGATGGCGCCGAGGAACTCCTTCTCGTGAAATTCCTTTTCCTTGCCCAGGCCAACCAGCAGGACGCGGTCGCAGAGCGTGCCGGGCACGTTGTGCAGCAGCAGGGTGGTGGCGGCCTTGCCTTCCATGTCGCCACGCCGGACGATGTCGGAAATGTAGCCGCCGGCAGCCTTGTCCAGCAATTCGGCGGGGAGGGTAAGCTTCCTTGATTCGAAAACCCCGACTACGACGCAAGCGCTTCTCTGCTTCTCCGGGCTGCCGCTTTTTATGCTAAATTCCACTCGCTGCTCCAGTTGATGGATATCTCAATATCCGCGGGATTATCCTCGCATTTTTTTGGTTTCGTCAAAGCATGATATTCGAGCGCGCCGCCCGGCGCGAGTTGACCCAGGCAGCATCCGGCATCGGTGTCGCCCTGCTGGCGATCCTCCTCTCGACGCAACTCATACGCTTGTTGAAGGAAGCTGCGGGCGGAAAGATCGCGCCCGAAGCGGTGGTCTCTCTGCTCGGTTTTGCGACCCTGAATTTCATGCCGGTGCTGCTTTCGCTGACACTGTTCGTGGCGATTCTGCTCACGCTGTCGCGCGCTTACCGCGATTCGGAAATGGTGGTCTGGTTTTCCTGCGGCCAGCCGTTGACGGCATGGATCCGCCCGGTGCTGAGGTTTGCCTGGCCGATCGTGCTGGCCATTGCAGCACTGTCCGGCTTCCTGTCGCCCTGGGCGCAATACAACGCGGATGAATACAAGCAGCGGCTTTCGGCGCGCAGCGATGTGTCGCAGGTGACGCCTGGCCTGTTCCGCGAAGCCAAGAGCGGGCAACGCGTAATCTTCGTCGAGTCGCTGGCAGACGACGCAAGCAAGGTCGGCAATGTCTTCGTCGCCTCGATGCAGGAGGGCAAACTGGGCGTGGTGATGTCGGATACCGGTTATCAGGAAATCGAGCCCAACGGGGACCGTTTCGTGGTTCTGGAACATGGACGACGTTACGAGGTCGAGCCGGGAACGCCGCAGTTCAAGGTCATGGATTTCGAGCGCTACAAGGTCCGCACCGAGGATGCCGAGGTCAAGCCGGGGGAACGTCCTCCGAGCCGCCTGTCACTCATCGAACTGGTGCGCGAGACCAGCAAGCAAGCGCGGGGAGAGTTGCTGTGGCGGATCGGAATGCCCGTTTCCGCCGTCATCCTCGCGCTAATGGCGATTCCCCTCTCCTATGTGAACCCGCGCGCCGGGCGTTCCGCCAACATGCTGATCGCCATTCTGGTTTACGCGATCTACAACAACCTCATGTCGCTCAGCCAGGCCTGGGTCGCGCAGGGCAGGCTGTCATTCTCGATTGGCGTCTGGGCTGCTCATGCCCTGATGGCGCTGCCGCTGTTGCTCCTATTCTACAAGCGGATCGTGGTATCGATGCCATGGCAGCGAAGGGGCGTCTGATGTTCCGGTTGCGTCTCTACCAGCGTTACCTGATGCGCGAGACCTTCGCAGCGATTTTTCTGGTGCTGGCGGCATTCCTCGCCCTCTTCAGTTTCTTCAACCTGGTCAACGAGCTGCCCAATGTCGGAAAAGCCGGGTATCAATTCGGTCACGCCGTCATCTTCGTGGCCCTGGGCCTCCCTGGACTGGTTTACGAACTGATTCCGATCGCGGCGCTGATCGGCACTCTTTATGCGCTTTCCACGTTGGCCCGGCATTCCGAAATCACGGTGCTGCGCGCCTCCGGCTTGGCGACGCGCGATCTGCTGCTGACCCTGTTCCGCGTGGCCGGCCTGCTGGCCCTGCTCACCATGCTGGTCGGCGAGGTGCTGGCGCCGGTCTCCGAACGTCAGGCCCAGGAACTGAGGGCGCGGGCGCTGAGCAGGATTATCGCCCAGCATGGCTTCATGACCGGTCTCTGGATGAAGGACGGACGAAATTTCATCAACGTCCGCTATGCCACTCCCGATGCGCGTCTGCAATACGTTCGCATTTACAAATTCGACGCGGCGAACGCGCTCGAATCGGTCACCGAAGCCCGCGAGGCGACTTTCGTTCCGCCGGAACATTGGCTCTTGCGCGGCGTCGTGCGCACGATACTTGAAGGCGACACGTCACGAGTAGAACGGGCCGAGACTGACGAGTGGAAGTCGGCCGTCACCCCGGAGTTGCTGTCTACTTTGATGGTGTCGCCGGACCGGATGTCCCTCGTTGGGCTTTCGGGTTACCTGCAGCATTTGTCCGAGAATAGGCAGAAGACTGACCGTTACGAGATCGCGATCTGGAAGAAGCTGGTGTACCCTTTGACAGCCTTCGTGATGGTCGCCCTGGCGTTGCCCTTTGGCTACTCGCACAGCCGGGTCGGCGGGGTTAGCCTGAAGCTTTTCGTCGGCGTGATGTTCGGCATCCTTTTCTACATGTTGAACGGTCTCTTTTCAAATCTCGGCGCGATCAACTCGTGGCCGCCTTTTGCCAGCGCCGTGGCGCCCTCGGCCGTGTTTCTGCTGGCAGCCATCGTGATGCTGTGGTGGGTCGAGCGCCGCTGAGGCGGGACACTCATTGCCCATCGGCGAAGACGATGCAAGTGCCGGCGATGCGGTCATGCAGAAATTGCCGGTCCTTGTCGAACAACGCCCAAAACAGCCCGAAGCCGCACAGCAGGATGCTAGGCCACGCAGCCAGATAGCGGAGCAGTGCTTGCAGTGGTCTCGGTCGTTGCCCGTCGGCACCGGCAAGACGCAGTTTCCAGGTCTTCATGGGCAAGGTCTGCCCGCCATTGAGCCAAAACCATACGAAATAGATCATCAACAACAGCAACACATGCAGCCACAGCAACCTGCCGCCCATGACAAGGCCAAATCCGTAGAGCAGGATCTGCGGCAACAGGAAACCGATCAGCAGCACGGCAAAGACGACCAGACTTTCATACAGCATGCTCGCGAGCCGGCGCCCGATGCTGGGCACAGCATTGGTCATCAATTCTTCACGGGTTCGGCAGGTTGCAGGGCAGTTGCCGTGCTTTCACCGTCCCCCGCAACCTGCTCCTGAGGAGCCGGGGCTGGCTCGGCGGCCGTTGGCGGCGCCAGAAGCCTGGACGACTTGCCTTCCTGGCGCAAGCGCTGCTGCTCCTCGGGGGGCAGACTCGAATAGGCTTCCCACTTCTGCTTGACCGTCTGCTTTTGCTCCGAGGGGAGTTGGTTGAACTCCCTGTAACTGTCCCTGATCTTGGCACGCTGTTCGGGAGACAGACTCGCCCACTCGCGCATGCGCTCCTGCATGCGCCGCTGTTCTTCCGGCTTCATGCCGGGATAACGCTCGGCAATGCCCAGCCACTTCTTGCGGCGGACATTGTCCATTTTGTCCCATTCCGCCGCGAGGGGCGTCAGGATCGCTTTCTGTTGCGCGTTGAGCAGGCTCCAGCCGGGTTGTGGAGGGGTGCCTATGACCGCCGTGGCTGGTGGCTGCGCCGCGAGCGGGGATGCCAGGGCGAGGCTGAGGACTATTCCGCCGACGTGTCGTCTTTTAACCATTTGAAGAAATCGTTATCCAGAAAGGCCTCGGGGGGGAGGTCATCGGAAAGCAGCGCACTGTCCACCTCTTCGATTGCCGAGATGTACTTCACGCTGTCCAGATAGAAAGAAATCCACATGCCGAACAACAGCGCCAGGACGGCCAGTATCTGCCGCAGGCGGCGATTATCCGACATGAAATGGAAATGGCGGCGACTGTGATCGCCGGCCAGTGCCAACTGGGGAACCTCCTGCTTCTGGCGCGACAGCGCAAGATGGCGTGCCGCCTCCAGACGTCGCGCGGAGGCCGGGGGAATGTCTTTCAGTCCATGGTTCAGCGCCTGCCGAACCCGCGATGCATAACGTTCTTCGTTCATAGCTTGATACCTCTTGCCGACAGGGCGGTTGCCAGCGCGTTGGTGGCGCGCGAACAATGGGTCTTGACGCTGCCTTCTGAGCAGCCCATCGCCGCTGCGGTCTCAGCGACGTCCATGTCTTCCCAGTAACGCATGAGAAAGGCTTCCCGTTGACGTGCCGGCAGCTTTTTTATCTCGTCTTCGATTGCGCTCAGGGTCTGGGCCTGGAGAAGCTGACTCTCCGGCGTTTGCGGACCATGCGGACCCTCATCTGCGGCCAGGGTCTCCAGCGGGTCGTGGTCGTCATCGTCGTCAGGCGAGAATGCTGACAGAACCGTCGTCCACATCGAGCGAACCTTGCTGCGCCGATAGAAGTCGCGAATCGTGTTCTGCAGGATGCGCTGGAAGAGCATCGGAAACTCATCGGCCGGGTGGTCGCCATATTTTTCGGCAAGCTTGAGCATGCTGTCCTGGACGATATCGAGGGCGCATTCCTGTTCGCGTACGGCAAACATGGCCTGCTTGAACGCGCGCCGTTCAACGGATTCAAGGAAAAAAGCCAGTTCGTTGGGTGAGGCCAGGGTCGTCTCTTCCAGTTTGAGGGCCTTGGGAAGGCTGTGGTCATGCTGTAACGCCTTGACCGAACAGGGTCACTGCATTAAGGTTACACGTTTTTCAGGCAACAGCTTAATTGGGCTCAAGAATGATGATCAGCGGTGCGGAAATTGTAGTCAGGTGCCTGCAGGAAGAAAAGGTCGAGTGTGTATTCGGTTACCCCGGCGGGTCCGTTCTGCACATCTACGATGCGCTCTTCAAGCAGGATCAGGTCAGGCACATCCTGGTTCGCCACGAGCAGGCCGCCGTCCATGCCGCCGACGCTTACTCGCGCTCGTCACAAAGGGTCGGCGTCGCTCTCGTGACTTCGGGTCCCGGGGTCACCAATACGGTTACGGGCATCGCCACCGCCTACATGGACTCGATTCCTTTGGTGGTCATCACGGGCCAGGTGCCGACCGCCTACATCGGCCAGGACGCCTTCCAGGAATGTGACGCGGTTGGCATCACCCGCCCCTGCGTCAAGCACAATTTCCTGGTCAAGGACGTCAGGGACTTGGCGCTGACGCTCAGAAAGGCCTTCCACATCGCCACCACGGGTCGTCCCGGTCCGGTTGTGGTCGATATTCCGAAGGATGTCACCGCCCAGGTGTGCGAGTTCGAATACCCCAAGTCGATCCAGATGCGCTCCTACAACCCGGTGGTCAAGGGTCATCTCGGGCAGATCAAGAAAGCGGTGCAGGTCCTCCAGGAGGCGAAGCGTCCGATCATCTACACTGGCGGTGGCGTCATCCTGTCCGACGCGGCGCCGCAGCTCACCGATCTCGCGCGCAAGCTGAACTTTCCCGTCACCAACACGCTGATGGGCCTCGGCGGTTATCCGGCCACCGATCCGCAGTTCGTGGGCATGCTCGGCATGCATGGCACGTACGAAGCCAACAACGCGATGCACTACGCGGATGTGATTCTCGCGGTCGGCGCGCGCTTTGACGACCGTGTCATCGGCAATCCGGAGCATTTCGGCGAGGAAAAGCGCCGCGTGATCCACATCGACATCGACCCCTCGTCGATATCCAAGCGCGTCAAGGTCGACGTGCCGATCGTCGGCAATGTGGCGGATGTCCTCGAAGAAATGATCAAGCTGGTTGCTGCCGGGTTTAAGGCCAGTCCGGAAGTCGCCAACTGGTGGAAGCAGATCGCCGAGTGGCGTGGTCGCGACAGCCTGCGCTACAAGCAGGATCGGATGATCATGCCGCAGTACGTGATGGAAAAGCTCTACGAGGTGACCGGAGGCAATGCCTTTATCACCTCGGATGTCGGTCAGCACCAGATGTTCGCTGCCCAGTACTACCATTTCGACCAGCCTCGCCGCTGGATCAACTCCGGCGGTCTGGGCACGATGGGGGTTGGGCTGCCTTACGGCATGGGTGTGCTGATGGCGCATCCGGGCGCCCAGGTGGCCTGCGTCACTGGCGAGGGTTCGATCCAGATGTGCATCCAGGAATTGTCGACCTGCAAACAGTACGGCCTGCCGATCAAGATCATCAACCTCAACAACGGCATGCTGGGCATGGTCCGCCAGTGGCAGGAGATGTTCTACTCGAAGCGGTATTCGGAATCCTATGTCACCTCGCTCCCGGACTTCGTCAGGCTTGCCGAAGCCTATGGCCATGTCGGTATGAAGATCGAGAAGCCGGAGGACGTCGAGCCGGCGTTGCGCAAGGCGTTCACCGAGCACAAGGACGACTTGGTGTTCCTCGATTTCATCATCGATCCGGTGGCCAATGTTTTCCCGATGATTGCGGCGGGCAAGGGCCTGACCGAAATGATCCTCGCTGAAGAACTGTAGGCGAGGGAGGAAAGGACTATGCGACACATCATTTCCATCCTGATTGAAAACGAATCGGGCGCGCTCTCCCGTGTGGCCGGGTTGTTCTCGGCCCGCGGATACAACATCGAATCGCTGACCGTGGCGCCGACGGAAGATCCCTCCCTGTCGCGGATGACCATCCTGACCCGGGGTTCCGACGAAGTACTCGAGCAGATCACCAAGCAACTCAACAAGCTGATTGACGTGGTCAAGGTGGTCGACCTGTCCGAAGCAGCCCACGTCGAGCGCGAGCTGATGCTGATCAAGGTTCGCGCCACCGGCAAGGACCGCGAGGAGATGAAGCGCATGGCCGACATCTTTCGTGGCCGCATCATCGACGTCACGGAAACGACCTACGTCATCGAGTTGACCGGATCCAGTTCCAAGCTCGACTCCTTCATCGCCGCACTCGATGCCGGCCTGATTCTCGAAACGGTTCGTACCGGCGTCTGCGGCATCGGTCGCGGCGATCGCATTCTCAAAGTCTGATTATCTGCACATCACGAGGATTTCATGAAAGTCTATTACGACAAGGACGCCGACCTCTCCCTGATCAAGGGCAAGAAGGTCACCATCGTCGGTTACGGCTCCCAGGGCCACGCCCACGCGCAGAACCTGAACGATTCCGGCGTCAAGGTCACCGTCGGTCTGCGCAAGGGCGGCGCTTCGTGGAAGAAGGCCGAAGCCGCCGGCCTCAAGGTTGAAGAAATCGGGAAGGCCGTCAAGGTAGCCGACGTCGTCATGATGCTCTTGCCGGACGAGAACATCCCGCAGGTGTACGCCGAGGAAGTCGCACCCAACCTGAAAAAAGGCGCGGCACTGGCATTTGCTCACGGCTTCAACGTCCATTACAACCAGGTCGTTCCGCGCGATGATGTCGACGTGATCATGGTCGCGCCCAAGGGGCCAGGCCACACTGTGCGTTCCGAGTACCTGAAGGGAGGCGGCGTGCCGTCGCTGATTGCCGTCCATCAGGACCGGACCGGCAAGGCCAGGGACATCGCCCTGTCGTATGCTGCCGCCAACGGCGGCACCAAGGGGGGCGTCATCGAAACCAATTTCCGCGAAGAGACCGAGACCGACCTCTTCGGCGAGCAGGCCGTCCTCTGCGGCGGCGCCGTCGAGCTCGTCAAGATGGGCTTCGAGACGCTGGTCGAAGCAGGCTACGCTCCGGAAATGGCCTACTTCGAGTGCCTGCACGAGCTGAAGCTGATCGTCGACCTGATGTACGAGGGCGGCATCGCCAACATGAACTACTCGATCTCCAACAACGCGGAATATGGCGAGTACGTTACCGGTCCCGAGGTCATCAACGAGCAGTCCCGCACCGCCATGCGCAACGCCCTGAAGCGTATCCAGCAGGGTGACTACGCCAAGATGTTCATCCTTGAAGGCCGCACGAATTATCCGGCCATGACCGCTCGTCGACGCCTTACCGCTGCTCATCCGATCGAACAGGTCGGCGAGAAGCTGCGCGACATGATGCCCTGGATCAAGAAGAACAAGCTCGTCGACCAGTCCAGGAACTGACCAGGTCACCGCAGGCTCGACAGCCGTCGTCGCTCGTGCCTGCGCTTCGCCTCGTCCTGGCTTGGGGCGGTGTAGAAGTCTGCACCGCCCTCGTTGTTTGCGGATATGGATTGCTCGCGGTGTATCCTTTTCCTGTCGTCAATTCAGTAGTGACCCATGACCGAACTCAAGCCCCGTAAAGCCCTGTTCAATCCGGAACTCAAGCGGCGCGGCATTTATGTGCTGCCCAACCTGTTCACGACGGCGGCGCTGTTCGCGGGCTTCTTTGCCATCGTCCAGGCGATGCAGGGAGATTTCGAGCGGGCGGCGATGGCCATCTTCATCGCCATGGTGCTCGACGGCCTCGATGGACGCGTGGCGCGTCTGACGCACACACAGTCAGCCTTCGGTGCCGAATACGATTCGTTGTCCGACATGGTCAGCTTCGGCGCCGCGCCGGCGCTGGTGATCTACGAATGGGCCTTGCGCGATCTCGGTCGGCTCGGCTGGATTGCCGCCTTCATCTACTGTGCCGGCGCGGCCCTGCGTCTGGCCCGCTTCAATACCACGCTGGAAGTCATGGACAAGCGCTACTTCCAGGGCCTGCCCTCGCCGGCTGCCGCCGCGCTGGTGGCCGGCCTGGTCTGGGTGATGATCGAGACCGGAATTTCCGGCAGCGATGTGCGCTGGCTTGCTTGCGTGCTGACGGTTTTTGCCGGCTTGACGATGATTTCCAATGTCCGCTACTACAGCTTCAAGGACATCAACCTGCGCAAGAGCGTGCCGTTCTTTGTGGTGGCCGCCATTGCGCTGGGTTTCGCCCTGATTGCCTACAGCCCTGAAATCGCGTTGTTCGGATTCTTTGTCCTTTACGGTTTTTCCGGCTATGTGCTGGCGGCGGTCGGCATGTTCAAGCGCAGGGGCCTTTGACGCTTCGGAGCCACAATGAAACAACATCTGGTAATTTTCGACACCACCCTGCGCGACGGCGAACAAAGTCCCGGCGCCTCGATGACCCGGGAGGAAAAGATCCGCGTCGCGCGCCAGCTCGAGAAAATGCGGGTGGACGTGATCGAGGCCGGTTTCGCGGCGGCTTCACCCGGCGATTTCGATGCCATCCACGCGATTGCCCACACGATCAGGGAGTCGACCGTCTGTTCGCTGGCGCGCGCCAACGAAAACGATATCCGCCGGGCGGGCGAGGCGATCAAGCCGGCAAAATCGGGGCGCGTCCATACGTTCATCGCCACTTCGCCGATCCACATGGAAAAGAAGCTGCGCATGAGCCCGGATCAGGTCGTCGAACAGGCGATCAGGGCCATTGGCTGGGCTCGCGAGTACACCGATGACGTCGAGTTTTCCGCCGAGGATGCCGGTCGCTCCGAACTTGACTTTTTGTGCCGGATCTTCGAGCAAGTGATCAAGGCGGGCGCGACCACGATCAATGTTCCTGACACCGTGGGTTACAACATTCCTTACCAGTACGCCGAAACGATGCGCCAGCTGATCGAGCGCGTGCCCAATTCGGATCGGGTGATCTGGTCGGTGCATTGCCATAACGATCTCGGGCTGGCGGTGTCCAATTCGCTGGCGGCGGTCCTGGCCGGCGCGCGCCAGGTCGAGTGCACGATCAACGGCCTCGGCGAACGGGCCGGCAATGCCTCGCTGGAAGAGGTGGTGATGGCGGTGCGCACGCGCAGCGATGTCTTCCCGGTGGAGACACGGATCGACACGACGCAGATTGTTCCGGCTTCGAAGCTGGTGTCGCAGATCACCGGTTATCCCGTGCAGCCCAACAAGGCGGTCGTCGGCGCCAATGCCTTCGCTCACGAAGCAGGCATTCATCAGGATGGCGTCCTCAAGCATCGCGAGACTTACGAAATCATGCGCGCCGAGGACGTCGGCTGGGCCCAGAACAAGCTGGTTCTCGGCAAACATTCAGGGCGCAACGCCTTCAAGGCCCGCCTGCAGCAAATTGGCATCGAGCTGGAGAGCGACGAAGCGCTGAATGCCGCCTTTGCGCGTTTCAAGGAATTGGCCGATCGCAAGCACGAGATTTTCGACGAAGACCTCCATGCGCTGGTTTCGGACGAACTGGTGACGCCGGAACACGAGCATTACAAGCTGATTTATTCGCACGTCTGTTCCGAGACCGGCGAGATGCCGCATGCCAGGGTGATCCTGAGTGTCGGCGGCGTCGAACGCAAGGGTGAGGCCAGTGGTGGCGGACCGGTCGACGCCACGTTCAAGGCGATCGAGCGTATCGCCCGGAGCGGCGCCGAACTTCTCCTCTATTCGGTCAATGCCATTACCACTGGCACGGATGCCCAGGGTGAAGTGACGACCCGTCTGGCCAAGGCTGGCCGGATCGTCAATGGCAATGGCGCCGATACCGACATCGTCATCGCCTCGGCGCGTTCCTATCTGAATGCGCTGAACAAGCTGCACTCGAGTCTCGACCGGGTGCGTGCGCAGGGTGATGTCTGATCGGTTCCGGCCGCTCTCAAATAGGCTGCTTCAGATCGACTGAACTGCCTTTTGCCCCGTTTGGGCGCGTTGCACGGATGTAGAGGATAGTCGCGACGAAGACGACTGCCGCCAGCGCGGTTTCGGCGATGGCCAGTTTCTGTGAAAGTCCGCTGTCGCTGGTGGCGCGCGTCAATCCTTCGAGCAGGTAGAACTGGATGAACAGCGACATCCATTTGTACGTGTAGCGCTTGCCGCGCAGGATGCCGAACAACGGCGCCAGCAGGAACGCCGCCTTGAGCGTCATCCAGGAGCCGCCCGGCTTGAGCGGCGCCCACCAGAGTTCCCAGCCGAGGCAGAGGAAAATAAGGGCGATCAGGCTGGCGCTGGCAATGAACTGATAACGTCCGGCGGTCACGGTCGACCCAGTTTCAGGGCAATATTTGCCAGCCGCCTGCCCTGGGCGAAGGCGAGCCGGCTTTCGGCGTCGGACAGCAGCGGGTTGCCGCCGGCGCCGGCGACATGGCTGGCGCCATACGGTGTTCCACCCTGTTGGGTATGCCCGACATCCGGCTCGGTGAACGGCAGGCCCATGACCAGCATCCCGTGGTGGAGGAGCGGCAGGGTCATCGACAACAGGGTCGCCTCGTTGCCGCCGTGCTGGCTGCTGCTCGACGTGAACACGCAGGCCGGCTTGCCGACCAGTGTGCCGTTCTGCCAGGCGGCGATGGTGCCATCCCAGAAATACTTCATCGGCGCCGCCATGTTGCCGAAGCGGACCGGGCTGCCAAGCGCCAGGGCGAGGCAATCTTCAAGATCGGCCGCTTCGACGTAGGGTGCGCCGGAGTCCGGGACGGCAGCTTCGGCCACTTCGCAGACGGTCGACACCCTGGGTACCGTGCGCAGCCGCGCCTGAACGCCGGGAACCGATTCGACCCCGCGCGCGACCCGCTCGGCCAGGGCACGCACCGAGCCGCGGTGGCTGTAGTAGAGAACGAGGATGTCATGCATGATCGACTATTATACGGCCCCATGCAGACCCACTCCCGATATCGACGGTCGCCGCCAAGGGCGGGTGTTCCACCAACGATCTTCCGCCGCTTCCGCACCGAGAACATGATGCAGACCAGTTCCGCCCTGGCGTTCACGACGCTGATGGCGCTGGTGCCGCTGGTGACGCTCATATTGTCGATTGCTGATGCCGTTCCGTATCTGAATCTGTTGTTGACCCGGCTCGAAGTGCTGATTCAGGGCTCGTTGCTGCCGAGCGGGGCGGCTGGCACGATTTCCGGCAATATCTCCCGTTTTTCGCACCGCGCACAGCAGTTGACCGTGGCCGGGATCGCCTTCCTGAGCATCACCGCCTTCATCCTGATGTTTACCATCGAACGCGCGTTCAATCACGTCTGGCAGGTCAAGCCGCGGCCCTTCCTGGCCCGTCTCAAGCTCTATCTGTTCGCGATAGTGGTGTGGCCCTTCGTTCTGGCTGCGGTGGCCGCCGCCGTCTCGTTTGCCGTCACCACGTCGCTCGGCTTCATCGAGGAGGTGGAGTGGGTGCGCCGGGCCTCGCTCAAGGCGATCTCGGTGACGGTCCTTGGCATGTTCTTTTCGTTCTTGTACCACGCGGTGCCGAATGCGCCGGTGCCGTGGCGCGGCGCCATGCTCGGCGGTCTTTTCGCCTCGCTGGCCTTCGCCGTCATGCAGAAGCTGTTTGAATGGTACCTGGCGAGTTCCGCAACTCTGAAGAGCGTATACGGCGCCTTCGTCGCGTTCCCGGTTTTCCTGGCCTGGCTCCACCTGAGCTGGGCAGTCGTTCTGTTTGGGGGATTGATCGCTGCTACGACTGTCCGTCAGACTCGTTCGGCTCGACGCTGAAGACTTCGATGCTCGAGGTCTGCTCGGTCAGGGCCGTCGGGCGGACTTCGTGAATCTCGACATTTTCCCGCTCGACCAGGACTATCAGCCGGTTATCCTGTTCTCCCAGTTGCCCGGTCGGAGCCACCAGGGCTTGCCCGGAACGCAATGGAGGCATCTCGGGGAGGATAAGCGCGGAGAGTTTGCCCGCCTCGATCTCGACGGGCCTGATGATCTGTGCGGCGATGGCGCCGGCGGCGAGTTGCTGCATTCCCAGTTCGATATGCTCGGGGTTCTCCGAGATCGCCCAGCGCACGATACCCACGTGCCAGTTGTGAACCGGCTCACCGGCATGTTCGCCGGTGGGCCGAACGGCAACAATGTCGCCAACCCGCAAATGCGATGTTTCGCCCGACATGTGCATCAGCGAGTAGCCGTCGGGGCTTTCGTTGGTCACCATCCATTCGCTGAGCGGCCCTTGCGTTTCGGGGTGGCGCATCAGCTGCCAGAGCTGTTCCAGCCCGGCGCAGAGGGTTACCCGGTATGACTGGCGGCGGCGCTGGAACTTGCGCGTTGCCGGTTTGCCCCAAAGCAGGCTGAGACGGCGCAATACGCCACGGCCAGCCGGCTTGTCCGCGAAGTCCGGAAGCCCCAGGCTGGAAGCCGGCGCTCCTTTGGCCAGAGCGGCGAGCTGTTCCCGCGTATCGCGGGCGACGATATCGCAGGCAAAATAGAGGGCAAACGTGTCACTGGGCGGGACGCGCCGTGCCAGGGCCTGGGCCGGATAATCGTTGTCCAGGGCTATCCAGAAGACGCCGGTGCGGTCCAGAGGCGGGTTTTCGAGGATGTCGACGGGCCGGACGCACGATGCGATGTAGTCGGTAATGAACTCGAGTTCGCTGGAGCAGAACGAAGCCGGCTGGGCAATTGCGGCCAGCAGGACATGGAGATAGGACTGCTGGATCGTCGGCTCGCCATCCCGGCCTGGCGTCTCTGCGAGGCCAAGGCGGCGCGAGCCGCGGTAGGCCGTATGCAGTTGTTGCCAGATCCCGGCCGCGTTGGGCGAGGCGACCAGGTGACTGATGCGGATGTGCCAGGCAATGCACGTCATGATCCGGCCCAGGGTTTCCCGTGGCGGACGGACTGGCGAAGCGGTCTGCGGGTCGAACAACTCGGAGAGCGTACCGGAATACTCCTGGATCAGTATGTCCAGAAATTCATGGATGATACCGACGCGATACCGGATCTTGCGCGAAACAGGCAGCGTGACGTCGAGCAGCAATGGCAACTGGGCCAGAACAATTCTCTCTGCCTGCTCGAACAGCAGGTCGAGAAGACGTATGCGCTGTCCGGCGGGAATCTCCGCCTCGCGCAACAGCGATACCTGCCTGAGCAGTTGGTCGGCATCGTCGGAACCGGTCCTGCCGTTTGCCAGGGCGAGCCACTCGATGATGGCCTTGCTTTTGCCATCGGCGGAAGCGCGGGAATGATTCATGGCCTCTTGCGACATCTTCAATGTTCAGAATGACCGATTATGACGGCATTTTCCGTGTCGGAACGACCCGTATCCGCTCTGCCTCGCCGTTGCCCGGATTTACCTTCATGGATCTTGTATTTGCTTGATTAGGCGATATAATATTCGGTCTTTTTTAAAGCAACGAAAGAATTTCCATGGTTGTCATCCGCCTTGCCCGTAGCGGCGCCAAAAAGCGTCCTTTTTACAACATGGTTGTGGCCGATTCTCGCAGTCGCCGTGATGGACGCTTCGTCGAGCGCATCGGTTTCTACAATCCGGTTGCCGCCGGCGGTGCGGAAGATCTGCGCGTTGCTGTCGATCGCCTGACCTACTGGCAGCAGAACGGCGCCCAATTGTCGCCGACGGTTGCCCGTCTGGTCAAACAGCACGCCGTACAGCAGGCCGCTTAAGCAGTCAGCATTTTGGCCGGCGGCGACATCGTCGTTCTGGGGCGGCTGGCCGACCCCTACGGGATGCAGGGCTGGCTCAGGTTGACCTCTTTCGGTGACGATCCTCTGGTTTGGGGCGAGATGCCGGTGTGGTGGGTCGGCAGCGAAGGCGGGCCGTGGCGCGAGTATGGCCTCAAGGCCTTGAAGGCGCATGGCGAAGGTCTGGTGGTTCTGCTGGATGGCGTTCCGGATCGCACCGCGGCCGAGGCAATGAAGGGTCTTCTGGTCGGGGCGCCGCGCGCTGCGTTGCCGAAGACTGAAGAGGACGAGTTTTACTGGGTCGATCTGGTCGGCCTGGAAGTAATCAATACCGCTGGCGAACGACTCGGCAAGGTTGCCGGGTTGATCGAAACGGGAGCCAACGCGGTATTGCGAGTGGTTGATGATTCTGGCCTGGAGCGCCTGCTGCCGTTTGTCTCGGCGGTAATTCAGGCGGTGGAGGGGGAAGCGGGACGGATCCGCGTGGCGTGGGGCAGCGACTGGTGATCCGGTTCGACTGCATTACCATTTTCCCGGAGATGTTTTCTGCGGTGACGCAGAGCGGTGTAACCCGCCGGGCGCTGGAAGAACAGCGCTGGGCGTGGCAAGGCTGGAATCCGCGGGATTTTGCCGAGAATGCCTGGGGTCGGGTCGATGATCGCCCCTTCGGGGGCGGGCCGGGCATGGTCATGCAGCCGGGGCCGCTGGAAAAGGCGATTGCGGCGGCGAAGGCGCAGCAACGTCAGGCGGGCCTGGCGAGCAGCCGGGTGATATGCCTGTCGCCTCAGGGTGCGCCGCTGACCCACGAAAGGGTGATGCAATTGGCGACGGGTGAAGAGGGTCTGATCCTGCTTTGCGGTCGTTACGAAGGAATAGACGAGCGTGTGATCGAGCGCTGGGTCGATGAGGAAATTTCGATCGGGGATTTTGTTCTTTCCGGTGGCGAGTTGCCGGCGATGGTCTTGATCGATGCCGTCGTCCGCCAGTTGCCGGGGGTATTGGGTGATGCCGCTTCGGCGGTGGAAGATTCGTTTGTATCGGGGCTGCTGGATTGTCCGCACTACACGCGCCCCGAGGTGTACGAAGGTCAGGCAGTTCCGGAAGTGTTGGTTTCCGGCGACCACCGAAGAATTCGTCGCTGGCGGCTGAAGCAGTCGCTGGCGCGAACCCGGAAGCGCCGGCCGGATTTGCTGGCGCACCGCGGGTTGACCGCGGAAGAAGCGCAACTCCTCGCGGAAATTGTCGGAGAGGAGCAATGCGGTGAGTAAATTTTCATGAATTTCAAGGATCTCACATGAATCTGATACAACAACTGGAACAAGAAGAAATTGCCCGGCTGGGCAAGACCCTTCCCGAATTTGCCCCGGGCGACACCGTCGTCGTTCAGGTGAAAGTCAAGGAAGGCACCCGCGAGCGTCTGCAGGCCTACGAGGGCGTCGTCATCGCCAAGCGCAACCGCGGCCTGAATTCTGCCTTCACCGTGCGCAAGATTTCTTCCGGCGAAGGCGTCGAGCGCACCTTTCAGACCTATTCGCCGCTGGTCGCGGCGATTGAAGTCAAGCGCCGCGGCGATGTTCGTCGCGCCAAGCTGTACTACCTGCGCGAGCGTTCCGGCAAGTCGGCGCGGATCAAGGAAAAGCTTGTCCGCAAGACTCCCAAGCCGGCGGCTGCCTGAACGGTTTCCGGAGGCACAAGCAAACGGGGCGCCGCGGCGCCCCGTTTCTTATTTCGGTTTCTGCCTGAAAACGGGTGTCGACCGCGTCAGGCAGCCTTCACTCGAGTGTCTTGTCCTTCTCGATCAGCGCGTACGCAGAATGGTTGTGGATCGACTCGAAGTTTTCCGACTCGACGACATAGGCGTCGATGCGTCCTTCACAGTTGAGACGGGCGGCCACGTCGCGCACCATGTCTTCGACGAACTTGGGGTTGTCATAGGCGCGTTGGGTGACGAATTTTTCATCCGGACGCTTGAGCAGGCCGAACAACTCGCACGAGGCTTCGGCCTCGACCAGTTGCACGATTTCCTCGATCCACACGAAGTCGTTGGTGCGGGCCGTGACGGTAACGTGCGAACGCTGATTGTGCGCGCCATAGTCGGAAATCTTCTTGGAACACGGGCAAAGGCTGGTCACCGGCACGATGACCTTGACCGAAGTGGCGATCTCGCCATGGCAGATGTCGCCGATAAAGGTGACGTCATAGTCCATCAGGCTCTGGACGCCGGAAACCGGGGCCGTCTTGTTGATGAAGTAGGGGAAGTTCATCTCGATGTGGCCGGTTTCGGCTTCGAGCTTGACGACCATGTCGCGCAGCATGATCGGGAAGTTCTCGACCGAAATCTCGCGTTCGTGGCTGTTCAGGATCTCCACGAAGCGCGACATGTGCGTGCCCTTGAAGTTGTGGGGCAGCCCGACGTACATGTTGAAGACAGCGATCGTGTGCTGGCTGCCGGCTGACTTGTCGCGCACCCTGACCGGGTGGCGGATGGCCTTGATGCCGACCTTGTTGATGGCGATCTGGCGCATGTCGGCCGAACTCTGGACGTCGGGGATCGGGGTGTTGGGGCTGTTCATTGACTGTGCCGTCGCTTCTATTGCGTGTTGTCTCGGGCTCGTACGGCGCGCACGATCCCTATCTTGTCGAGCCCGAGGTCGGCGAGTAGCTGTCCCTGCTCGCCATGATCGATGAATCGGTCGGGCAGTCCGAGGCGGATGAGCGGTACATTCAGGCCGCATTCGCTCAGGACACGTTCGATCTCCGAACCCGCGCCACCGATCACCGCATTTTCTTCGATACTGACCAGGAGCGAATGGTTCCCGGCCAGTTCGACAATCAGATCGGCATCGATCGGCTTGACGAAGCGCATGTTGGCGACGGTCGCGTCGAGTTCCTCGCCGGCGGCAAGCGCCGCCGGCACCAGGCTGCCGAAGGCGAGCAGGGCGACGTCCTTGCCCGGACGAATGGTCTCCCCCTTGCCGAGAGGAAGCGTGTCGAGGTTTTCTTCCGGGACGGCGCCGGTACCGCCGCCGCGCGGATAGCGGACCAGGCTCGGGCAATCCAGCGCGTAGGCGGTGGATAGCATCCGGCGGCACTCGGCCTCGTCAGCCGGGGCCATGACGACCATGTTCGGGATGCAGGTGACGAAGGAGAGGTCGAAGGTACCGTGGTGCGTCGGGCCGTCGGCGCCGACGAGGCCGCCGCGGTCGACCGCGAAAACGACCGGCAGATTCTGCAGGGCGACGTCGTGGATCAATTGATCGTAGGCGCGTTGCAGGAAGGTCGAATAGATGGCGACGACCGGCTTCAGGCCCTCGCAGGCAAGACCCGCGGCGAAAGTCACCGCATGCTGCTCGGCAATGCCGACATCGTAGTAGCGGTCCGGGTGTTCGCGGGCGAAGCGCACCAGACCCGAGCCTTCGCGCATCGCCGGGGTGATGCTGACGAGGCGGGAATCGGACTCGGCCATGTCGCACAGCCAGTCGCCGAAGACCTGGGTGTAGGTCAGCTTGCCCGGACCCTTGCCGGCCTTGATGCCTTCGCCCGGAGCGAATCGGGAAACCCCATGGTAAAGGATGGGGTCGGCCTCGGCCAGCTTGTAGCCTTGCCCCTTCTTGGTGATGACGTGCAGGAATTTGGGGCCCTTGAGGTCGCGCAGGTTTTCCAGCGTCGGGATCAGGGCATCGAGGTCGTGGCCGTCGATCGGGCCGTAATAGTGGAAGCCGAACTCCTCGAACAGCGTGCCCGGCGCGATCATGCCCTTGACATGTTCCTCGGCGCGGCGCGCCAGTTCGAGCAGCGGCGGCGCGAACTCGAGCATGTGGCGGGCGCCGTTGCGCGCCGCATTGAAGGTTCTGCCGGACATCAGGCGCGTGAGGATATTGTTGAGCGCGCCGACCGGCGGCGAAATCGACATCTCGTTGTCATTGAGGATGACCAGCATGTCGGCGTCGGCGACCCCAACATTGTTCAGCGCCTCGAAGGCCATGCCGGCCGACATGGCGCCGTCGCCGATGATGGCGATCGCCTTGCGCTCCTCGCCCTTGTGCCTGGCGGCTAGGGCCATGCCGAGCGCCGCCGATATCGACGTTGACGAGTGCCCGACGCCAAAAGTATCGAAGGGACTCTCGCTACGCTTGGGAAAACCGGAAACGCCACCGTGCATGCGCAAGCGATTCATGCCTTTGCGCCGCCCGGTGAGGATCTTGTGCGCATAGCATTGGTGGCCGACGTCCCACACCAGGCGGTCTTCCGGCGTGTCGAAGACGGCGTGCAGGGCGATGGTCAGTTCGACGGTGCCGAGGTTGGAAGACAAATGGCCGCCGGTCTGCGCAACCGAGTCGATCAGGAAGGCGCGCAGTTCGGTCGCCAGTTGCGGCAGCAGCTTGCGCTCCAGGCGGCGCAGGTCGGCCGGGCTGTCGATCTTTTCAAGCAAGGAAGAGGTGCTCATTTCGGAATTCAGAATTGCCTGTGACAGATGAAGTCCGCCAGTTCGGACAGGCGGGTCGCCCGTCCGCCGAAGCTGCCAAGAGCGGCGAGCGCATCGGCCCGCAGTTCCGCGGCATAGCCGCGGGCGGCCTCGAGGCCGAGGAGGCGGACATAGGTCGGCTTCTCGGCGGCATCGTCCTTGCCGGCGGTCTTGCCGAGCGTGGCCGTGCTGGCCGTGCAGTCGAGAATGTCGTCGACCACCTGGAACATGAGGCCGGCGCGCTTGGCGAAACGGTCGAGATTGCTGCGCTCGTCGACGCTTAGCGGTTGGCCGGCAAGCGCACCGAGCAGGACGGCGGCGCGGATCAGGGCGCCGGTCTTGAGCGCGTGCATCAGTTCGAGCTCGGGCTGGGTCAGCATCGTGCCGACCGCCGCGAGGTCGATCGCCTGGCCGCCGGCCATGCCGCGCGAGCCGCCGGCGCGGGCGAGCAGGGCGATCATTTCGAGTTGCTGCCGCGGGGCGCCAAGCGGCTGGCTGGCGAGCAGTTCGAAGGCCAGGGTCTGCAGGCTGTCGCCGACCAGCAGGGCGGTCGGCTCGTCGAATTCGACGTGGCAGGTCGGGCGGCCGCGGCGCAGCACGTCGTTGTCCATGCACGGGAGGTCGTCATGGACCAGCGAGTACGCGTGAATCATCTCGACGGCGCAGGCGATGCGGTCGAGCCGTTCCGGGGCGGCGCCGGTCAGTTCGCCTGCCGCGCAGACGAGCAGCGGGCGGATACGCTTGCCGCCGCCGAGGGTGGCGTAGCGCATGGCGTCGTGCAGGCGGGCAGGGATGCTGCCGGAAGCGGGCAGGAACGCGCTCAGCGCGGCTTCGACACGGGCCTGGGTGTCCGCCATCCAGTGCGCGATGGCGAGCATGCTCACCGGTCGTCCAGACTGTCGGGGTCGACGTCCTTGAACTGGCCATTTTCAAGGACGCGAACCTGCTGCTCGGCATCGGCCAACTGGCCCTGGCAGTGCTTCATCAGTTCCATTCCGCGGCGATACGCGGCAATCGACGCTTCGAGGTCGAGCTTGCCATCCTCCATGCTGTGGACGATAGCCTCGAGCTCGGCGAGGGCTGCCTCGAATTTCATGTCTGTGATGGGTGGGTGATCCATGGCAACCGGCTTCAGGGAAACACGCGAAAATACCCCATCAGGGGCGCCGCGGTCAAATTGAGCAGAGGCGGCGCGGCAACGGCGAGGGCTCGAATCACGCCCGACCAGGACGATTTCCGCTGACGACATGCCTTGCTGGAATCCGCTCGGCGAAGGCTGCGCGCGCCTCGCGAGTTCGATCAGGGTGGAACCGAGACCTTTGCCGCTTGCACCGGGTGGCGCGGTAAAATCCGCCGTCCTTTCATTTTCGAGCCGCCCGTCAATGCAGTCGCTCTGGATGCTGGTTGCCAGCCTGCTTTTCGCCAGCATGGGGGTTTGCGTCAAGCTGGCCGCAGAGACGCATTCGCCGGTCGAGATCACCTTCTACCGCAGCTTCGTCTCGCTGCTCCTGATGTTCGGGTTGGTGCGTCTGCGCGGGGTGCGCCTGGCGACCCCCGAATGGCGCTGGCAGATCAGCCGCGGCTTCGTCGGGTTCTCGGCGCTGTTCGCCTATTTCCATGCCATTGCGCTGCTGCCGCTGGCGACGGCGGTGACGCTCAACTACACGTCGGCAATCTTTCTCGCCATCTACCTGGCGCTGGCCGGCATTCGCCTGCAAGCCGGGCTGCTCGGGGCGCTGGCGACCGGCCTTGCCGGGGTGGCGCTGCTGCTCAAGCCGACCCTGCATGCCGATCAACTCGCCGCGGGCCTGATCGGTCTCGGCTCGGGTATCCTGGCCGGAATGGCCTATTTCAGCGTGCGCGAACTCGGCGCCCGCGGCGAACCCGAAGTGCGCACGGTGTTCTACTTTTCTCTGGTTTCCACGTGTTGCGCCGCGCTCTGGCTGTTGTTCAGCGACCTGCATGCGGTCGACCCGCGCAGTGGCCTGCTTCTGCTCGGCGTCGCTTTCTTCGCGACGCTGGCGCAACTGGCCATGACGCGCGCCTACACGCGCGGCAAGACGCTCATCTCGGCGGCGCTGGCATACAGCACGGTGATCTTTTCGAGCCTTTTCGGCGCGCTGTTCTGGGGCGAGGCGCTCGACGCATCGGCCGGGTTCGCCATCGGGCTGATCATCGTGTCGGGCATCGCGGCGACGCATTTTTCCCGCGCCAGCCCCGGCGAACAGGATTAAACTGGCAGCAAACAACACCGGAGATCTGCAATGATTGTCATCGACCAAAAACCTCAGCGGGTCAGTGTTTCCGTCTTCGGCGAATTCACGCTGGCCGATTACAAGGAGTTCGAGGAGGTCGTCAATTACAAGGTCAAGTTTGAGGGGCCGGTCGACCTGTATTTCGACCTCAGCCAGATGGCGGATCTGACCATCGATGTCGCCTGGGAAGAGATCAAGTTCTCGCGCGCCCATCCCGACGACTTCAAGCGGGTTGCGGTGGTTACCGACAGTCAGTGGGTAACCTGGAGCGCGTGGCTGTCGCAGACCTTCGTCAGTGCCGATGTCGAGGTCTTCGACAACGCCGACGAAGCCAATTCCTGGCTGGAATCCGGGCAATGAGCTTCACCACGCTGGTCGATGTCGCCACGCTGGCGGCGCATGTCGACGCCGCGGACTGGCGCGTCGTCGACGTGCGGCACCAGTTGTCCGATACCGGCTACGGTGAGCGTGCTTATGCCGAAGGTCATATTCCGGGGGCGGTATTCCTGCATTGCGACCGCGACCTCTCGGGGCCGCCGAGCGGCGGCAATGGTCGCCATCCCTGGCCCGAGCGCGACCGCCTGGCGGCGCGCCTGGGAGAGGTTGGCATCGGGCCGCAGACGCAGGTGGTCGTTTACGATGACGCGCAGGGCATGATCGCCGGGCGCCTGTGGGTTTTGCTGCGCTGGCTGGGCCATGACCGGGTAGCCTTGCTCGATGGCGGGTTGCCGGCCTGGCTGGCGGCAGGCGGGGCGATGACAGCGCTGCCAACAAGTGTGCCAGCGGTTGTCTTCAAGGTTAACGAGGGAGTCGGCCCGGTCACTGCCCGTGAGGTGCTGGAGCGTCTCGGGACGTCCGGCATGCGTCTGGTCGACGCGCGCAGTCCCGACCGTTACCGGGGCGAGAACGAAACCATCGACCCGGTTGGCGGGCACATTCCCGGCGCGGTCAACCGCTTCTTCCGTGACAATCTTCAGGCCGACGGGCGCTGCAAGCCAGCCGCCGGGTTGCGCGCGGAATGGCTTGCCGTTCTCGCCGGCGCACTGCCGGAGCAGGTCGTTCATCAGTGCGGATCCGGGGTCTCGGCCTGCCACAACATGCTGGCCATGGAAATCGCGGGTCTGCCGGGATCGCGTCTGTATGCCGGTTCGTGGAGCGAATGGTGCGCCGATCCCGGGCGCCCGGTTGCGTGATGGATGGGTGAAATCAGGTTTTCTCGACAAACATTGTCGCAGGTCAATGCATCGCTCGGACGCTTGCGACTAAATGTTTTGTCAGGCAATCCAAGTGATGAAAGGTGAACCATGTTGACGCTGCAAGACTGTATCGAACTGTCCGAACTTAGCGAGGAAGAGATTCTCGCCATTTCGGAGCACGAGCACATACCGGAAATGGTGGCCCTCGAACTGGGCAACTACCTGGTTCATACGGAAGCCGGCGAAAAGCGGATCAAGGCGATGATCGCCGACGACAT
>WBZP01000462.1_pt1 | contig 55149 bp, 59 predicted proteins | sample 5204301 | NCBI WGS metagenome assembly WBZP01 (sample SAMN12412401, study PRJNA552823) | activated sludge metagenome | isolation source: activated sludge from nitrification reactor of wastewater treatment plant... | place: USA: Pennsylvania | collected 2017
CCGCAAAGGATCGCTCAGAGCAGATGATCCTCAACAACTACCGCGCGATGCTCCACATCCGCACCGAGCTCGGAGAAACACTCACCCCCGAAGCGGTTCTGGAGCTCCACCGCGTCGTCACCGAAGGAACGCTCGACGACCCCACCGCAACAGGCAGGCTGCAAACGCCCGACGAAGAACGCGTCGCGGTCTACAGGGTCGAGGACGAGCAACTACTCCATCGGCCGCCGCCCGCCGAGCAACTCCCCGGGCGGCTGGAAGCCATGTGTGCGTTCGCGAACGGCGAGACGCCGTCGGGGCACTTCATCCATCCGGTCGTCCGCGCGATCCTGCTGCACTACTGGCTCGGATACGACCACCCCTTCGAGGACGGCAACGGACGCACCGCGCGCGCCCTCTTCTACTGGTCGATGCGTAAGCACGGCTATTGGCTGACTGAGTTCCTCTCGATCTCCCGAATCCTGCGCCAAGCCCCCGCCCAGTACTCGAAGGCGTACCTCTACTCCGAGACCGACGAGAGCGACACGACCTACTTCGCCATCTACCAGCTCCAGGTCATCACGCGAGCCGTCGACGAACTCCACGAGTACCTCCAGCGCAAGATGAAGGAAGTGCGCAAGGCGGAGACACTCGTGCGCGCCGACGCCGGCTTCAACCACCGGCAGGTAGCGCTGCTGGGTAACGCGCTGCGCACCGGCGACCACCTGTACACCGCGCGAGGACACGCCCAGACGCACGGCGTCACCGCCGAGACCGCGCGAACAGATCTCATCGGGCTGGAGGATCGAGGCCTCCTGCAGCGCCGCAAGGTCGGACGCCAACACCAGTGGATCGCACCCGTCGATCTCGCCGATCGACTCGGCGAGAAGAGCTAGACGACGAAATGGCCACCAGCCCGATCGAACCACGTGCAGTGCTCCTAGACCTCGAGGGAACGCTGTACGCCGACGGCCAGCTAATCGCCGGCGCAAATGAGGCAGTCGCCGCACTCCGCTCGTCAGGAACAGCACTCCGGTTCCTCACCAACACCGAGTCGCGACCGGCGTCCGACATCACCGAGGAGCTGGCAGCCCTCGGCCTTGACGTACCGAACGACGAGCTGTTCACGCCGCTCACCGCCGCAACGACGTTGCTCTCGGAACGCGGGGACACCGTGGTGCTACCGCTTGTCTCCACGACCGTTCGAATGAGTCTGGAGCCACTCGCGACCGCCGGCCCGCCGACGCACGTCCTCGTCGGCGACTGCCGCGACATCCTCTCCTACGACCTGCTCGACCAAGCCTTCCGCGCGGCACGTGACGGCGCAGAACTCATCGCTCTCCAGCGCGGTCGCTACTTCCTGCGAACCGACGGCGAGCACATCGACACGGGCGCGATCGTCGCGGCACTTGAATACGCAGCCCGAGTCCAGGCCCGCGTCCTCGGCAAGCCATCCCCAGACTTCTTCGAACTGGCAGCCCAGTCAGCAGGCGTCATGACCACCGAATGTGTCGTAGTGGGCGACGACGCCACGACCGACATCGACGGAGGCGTCAACGTCGGCGCAGCCACCGTCCAGGTGCGCACCGGGAAGCACAGGCGGCAGGCCGCCGAAGGCGTCGAATCGCGAGCCGACATCACGATCGATTCGATCGCGGATCTGCCCGGCGTCATGGGCTTGTGACCCGGACGCGCACGACCACTTGGCTGCGGCAGGCGTACTCTCGGATGGCAGTCATCTCGTAGCTCTCTGCCTTGACGTGCAGGACGTCGCCGTTCCTCGTCTTTGACATCGAGTGCATCGTGTCATGCATGCGAGCGCCCCCTGACGCGACGGGCCGCTAGGACCGATGTTGGTACCGGCACGTGGTACCGGCAGATCTTGCGCGCAGACGGCACCCGATTTGGGGCACAAAAAAGGCCCACATTTGCGGGCCTTTCTCGTATAGCGGGGGCGGGATTCGAACCCGCGACCTTCGGGTTATGAGCCCGACGAGCTACCAGACTGCTCCACCCCGCGGCGGACGATCAATGGTAGCAGCGGTTCGGGCCCGGATGAAGGCGCCGGGCGCCCGCTTGCAGGGATAGGGTCACCGCCGATGCCGGTCCGCACACGCCAGCGCTCGCACCGCGCCGCAGCCCTGGCGATGACGCTGACCGTCGCGATCGCCGCAGGCGGCTGCACGGAATCCGACGACGCGACCCGCAGCGACGCCGTCCGAGCGCAGCCCACGCAAAGCACGACGGCCGCGAAGCCCGCGCCCCGCCCGACGCTCGCGCCGCCGCTCAAGCGCGGCGAGTACCGCGGGCCGGTACCGATCCTCATGTACCACGTGATGGCTGCCCCGCCGGCCGGTGCCGCGTACTCCGGCCTCTGGACCTCCCCGGCCGCCTTCAAAGCACAGACTCGGGCGCTCGCAGACGCCGGCTACACCGCGGTCACGCTCGACCAGGTCGACGGCGCCTGGCACGGCGGCCCCGGACTGCCGAACAAGCCGGTCGTCTTCACGTTCGACGACGGCTACCTCAGCCAGCTGACGAACGCCGCGCCCGTCCTGCGCCAGCTCGGCTGGCGCGGCGTTCTCAACCTCGAGGTCCGCAACATCAGGGCGGGCGACCTGACCGAGCGCCAGGTCCGTTCGCTGCTCGCCCGCGGCTGGGAGCTCGCTGCCCACACCCGCACCCACCCCGATCTGACGACGCTCGGCGCCGCCGCGCTCGACAGTGAGGTCGGCGGCTCGCGCTGCGATCTGCAGAAGCGCTTCGGCGAGCCGGTCGCGTTCTTCGCATACCCGGCCGGCAGCTTCAACGCGTCCGCACAACAGGCGGTCCGCGACGCCGGCTTCCGCGGCGCGACGACCACCGAGCCCGGCATCGCACGACCGGGCGACGACCGAACCGCGCTGCCACGACTGCGCATCGACGGCAACACCTCGCCCGCAGCCTTGCTGACGATGGTCGAGGGCGGCTGAGCGTATGCTCGGCCGCCCATGACCGTCCTTCCCCGTGTCGCTGCCGCAGTCGCGGTCGCCGTCGTGTCCGCCCTGTCCACGACCGCGGCCGGAGCCGCCGGCGCCAAGGTCCACATCACCGGCACCGCCTACGAGTTCAACAACGTCAAGGTCAAGCTCGGCGGCGCGACGGTCAAGGTCGCCGAGATCGCGTCGGCGAGCGCGACGGTGAAGGCCGACGGCACATACGACCTCGTCGTCCCCGCCGGAAAGAAGGTGACGCCGTACATCGTCGCCGACGGCTACCGGACCGTCTACCTCCAGACCTTCTCAACCGTCGCTGGCGAGGACCTCGAGCACGTCAACATCCAGACGCCGTCGCTTGCGGTCGCCGGCGCGCTGAGTCTGCTGCTCAGCGTCCCTGTCGACGCGGCCGGGCTCCCGCAACAGTGCGTGATCGTCTCGACATTCAGCACCCGCAACGTCCGCGGACTCGGTGTCGAGTTCTCGGACTTCACCGGCTACGGAGCACATGGCGTCGCCGGCGCGACCGCGAGCGCCAAGCCCGCGCTCCCGGCGCCGACCTACTTCAACGATCAGGTGCTCCCCGACCCGAACCAGAAGCTCTCGTCGGTCGATGGCGGCGTGATCTGGACCGGCGTCGCCGCGGGCGCCTACACCGTCAGCGCGAAGAAGACCGGCACCCGGTTCGCGAGCTTTACCGCGACCTGCGCGAACGGGCGGATCGTCAACGCGAATCCGCCGTGGGGGCTGCATGAGCTCGGGCTGAAGAACACGACGGTCGCGAAGCCGTCGTGGAGTGGACAGACGCTGACGGAGCTCCGGCTGAACAAGCTCCCGAAGGGCTCGACCGTCTCGCTCGGCGGGAAGTCGGTGCCGGTCAGGGGCGCCGCCGCGCTCGTCATTCGCAGCAAGCGAACGCTGACCGGCAAACGGCCGCTCGAACTGCGAGTGACCGCACCGGCGTACGACGGGCTCGTGCTGCGGTTCACGCCGCGAGCGTCCGGGGCGCCCGTGACGAAACGCCTCTGCCTGCCGCTCGGCAACACCCTCCCCCGGCCTTCCTGCTGACCGTTACGCTCGGCCAATGATCACCAAGCTTGATTTCGTCGGCGTGCCCGCCAAGGACGCCGACCGCGCACGGGCCTTCTACGCCGAGACGCTCGCGCTCCGGCCCGACGACAACTCCGACTACGAGTTCTGGGCCGGCGAGACGTGCCTCGGCATCTGGGAGCCCGAGAAGCAGGGGATGGAGTTCGCCCCGCAACGCAACGCCCATCTGGCGCTCCACGTCGACGACATCGCATCGGCCCGCGAGCGGCTCGAGGCCGCCGGCGTCGAGTTCCTCGGAGACACGTTCGACACCGGCGTCTGCCACATGGCGCTGTTCCGCGACAGCGAGGGCAACGACCTGATGCTGCACCACCGGTACGGGTAGTAACGGCCCCGCCAGGGCGACGTGCGCTCACCTAGGAGCTGGCGCGCGCGCCGCCCGAACGCCCAGCGACGACGATCCCGGCCGACCACCCGGGTGCCCGACCACCCGCGGGCGGGCCGATCGCGGCGATGTCGTGGCCGCTGCGAGTCAGGAGCCACGATACGAGCGAGTTCGAGTTCCACATCTCGCCGGTGCGCTGCTCGTCGCGCCCCCAGGTCGCCGTCGGGAACTCGGGAGCCAGTTCGATCACACGGCGTGCAGCGCCCGCGTCGCTGCTGACGCGCTGCGGACTCTCGACAGCCGCATCCCGATCCGGAATCACCCCGCCTCGCCAGCACCGGACCTCGTAGCGGAACGCCGAGAACCGGCGCAGCGCCGGTGAGCCGACCGGCCCCACGGCCACGACCCCGCGATCAGTTTGCTTCAGGTTCCACACGGGCCCCTGCTCGATCGCGTAGCGATCGCCGTCGACCTGGACCTCGAGCGCCGAGTGGTAGAGATCGGCGGGGCGCCGGCGCCGCCGGCGAGCCGCGACAGCCTCGTAGATGCGGCCGTTCCTCGCCACGAACCGACCGCCCGCCCCGAGCGGGATCCAGAGCAGATCGACCCGTGAGTCCGGCCGCATCGGAAGAGCCTTCCACAGACATCCGGTCAGGACCCCAAACCCGGGCCGTCACATACCTGATTCCTGTACGTTGAACTCGGCATGTCCCGCGTATTTGTGACGAGAATCCTCCCCGGCCGGGCACTGCAGCGTCTCCAGGATGCGGGCCACGAGGTCGATGTCTGGCCGAACCCCGGGCCGCCACCGGCCGAGATGCTGCGCGAGCGATGCCGCGACGCGGACGCGCTGCTCTGCATGCTCACCGACCGCGTCGACGGCGCGCTGCTGTCCGCCGCGCCGAGCCTCAAGGCGATCGCGAACTACGCCGTCGGATACGACAACATCGACGTCGCCGCCTGCAGGGCCCGCGGCATCGCCGTCAGCACCACGCCCGACGTGTTGACAGACGCGACCGCCGACCTGACGATGGCGCTGCTGCTCGCGAGCGCTCGCCAGCTCTTCCCCGCCGCCCAGTCGGTCCATGACGGCGAGTGGCTGACCTGGCAGCCGCGCCGCTTCCTCGGGATGGAGCTCTCCGGCCGGCAGATCGCGGTCGTCGGCGGGCACGGACGGATCGGCCAGGCCGTCGCGAGGCGCGCTGCCGCGTTCGGCATGGACGTCCGCCTCGTCGGACGCGACGACGACCTGCACATGGCCCTCCGCGTCGCCGACGTCGTGTCGCTCCATGCACCGCTCACCGACGAGACCCGGCACATGATCGACGCCGACGCCCTGTCGGTGATGCAGCCGCACGCGATCCTCGTGAACACCGCCCGCGGCGGGCTGATCGACCAGACCGCGCTGCGCGCGGCGCTCCGCGACAGCCGGCTCGGCGCGGCGGCGCTCGATGTCACCGACCCGGAGCCGCTCGTGCCCGGCGACCCGCTCTTCGACGCGCCGAACCTGATCGTGCTCCCGCACATCGGCTCGGCGACCGTCCGAGCGCGCGAGCGGATGGCCGACCTCTCGGTAGACAACCTGCTGACCGCGCTCACCGACGCGAGCTACACGGTCTTCTAGGCACCGCATTAGCCCGATCCCCACCGCTGAGGTAGGTTCTCGCCCGGTTCGGCACCGAGGACTCCAGGGGGAGCCAGAATGGCGGAAGTGAAGCTCGTGATCGGCATCGTCCGGCCCGAGAAGGTCAACGATGTGCTCGAGGCGCTCTACCGCGCCGAGATCCGCGGGTTCACGATCACGCGGGTACAGGGTCACGGCGGCGAGCTCGAGCGCGTCGAGACCTACCGCGGAACCCGGGTCCAGATCGGGCTCTCCGACAAGGCGCGCTTTGAGATCGCCGTCTCCGACGGCTTCGTCGACAAGGCGATCGCGGCTCTGCGCGAGGGCGCCCGGACCGGCGAGGTCGGGGACGGCAAGATCTTCGTCGTCGACCTCGAGCAGGTCGTCCGGATCCGCACCGGTGAGACCGACCTCGGCGCCGTCACGCCGGTGAGCGCATGACCGGCCTGATCGCGGCAGGCCAGGTCGACACCGGTGACACCGCCTGGATGCTCGTCGCGACCGCGCTCGTGCTGCTGATGACCCCGGCGCTCGGGCTCTTCTACGCCGGCCTCGTCCGCGCGAAGAACACGCTCAACACGTTCATGATGTCGATCGCGGCGATCGCGATCGCGCTCGTCACGTGGGCGCTCGTCGGCTACTCGCTCGCGTTCGACGGGGACGGGCCGATCATCGGCGGCCTCGGCCACGTCGCGCTCAGCGGCGTCGGCTTCGAGCCGCGCGGCGAGTCGACGATCCCACACCTCTTGTTCTTCTGCTTCCAGGCGACCTTCTGCATCATCACGACGGCGCTCGTCTCCGGCGCTGTCGTAGAGCGGATGCGGTTCGGCCCGTTCCTCGTCTTCTCGACGCTCTGGTCGGTGCTCGTCTACGCCGTCCTCGCCCACTGGGCGTTCGGTGGCGGCTGGCTCGCGGCAAACGGCACGCTCGACTTCGCAGGCGGCGTCCCGGTCGAGATGGGCTCCGGCTTCTCGGCGCTCGCGGCGGCGCTGATCGTCGGCGCGCGCAAGGACTACGGCCGCCAGGCGCTGCTCCCGCACAACGCGGTCTTCGTCCTGCTCGGCGCCGGTCTGCTCTGGTTCGGCTGGTTCGGCTTCAACGGCGGCTCCGGGTTCAACACCGGCGCCAACAGCATCCTCGCGTTCACGAACACGCTGCTGACGCCGTCGGTCGCGCTCGCGACCTGGATGCTGCTCGACTACCTGAGGCACCGCCGGATCACAGCTATCGGCGCCGCGACGGCGATCGTCGTCGGCTGCGTGGCGATCACGCCGGCCGGCGGCTACATCAGCCCGGGCTGGGCGATGGCGCTGGGCGTAGTCGGCGCGGTCCCGAGCTACTTCATCGTCGCGTACCGCACGCGGACCCGCGTCGACGAGACGCTCGACGTGCTCGCCGCGCACGGCACCGCGGGCCTCGTCGGCATCCTCTTCATCGGCCTCGTCGCGCAGGCGAGCTGGAACGGCGGCCTCGGCGACGGCCTCTTCTACGGCGACTCCGAGCAGTTCCTCTGGCAGCTGATCGCCGCGATCGCCGCCCCGCTCTACGCGTTCGTGATGACCGCCGGGATCCTCAAAGGGATCGCGCTGTTCACGTCGCTGCGAGCGACCACCGACGAGGAGGCGCTCGGCATGGACATCGCCGCCCACGGCGAGGAAGCCTACCCCTCGGGCGAGGGCGCGATCCTGCTCGCCGAGACCGCTCCGGCTCCAAAGTGAGCGAGCTCATCGGGATCGCGCGGTTCACGTTTGCCGATGCGGCCGGCGCGGCCGAGTTTCGGCGGCTCTCTGAGCGCTGCATGGAGATCGTCCGCGCGAAGGATCCCGGCACGCTCCAGTACGACACGTTCGTCAGCGCCGACGAGCGACACGCGGTCGTGATCGAGCGTTACACCGGTAGCGAGGCGCTGATCGCGCACGCGGAGAACATCGGCGATGAGCTGATGGGCGCAGTGATCGCGACGGCCGCATCGGTCGAGGGCGAGCTGCTCGGCGAGCCGAGCCCGGAACTACGCGCGCGGTTCACCGAGGGCGGGCCGGTGCGGCTGCTCGGCCTCCACGCCTCGATGTAGACGACAATGCGCGCCATGACGCGCGTCGCCGTCATCGACCTCGGCTCGAACTCGACCCGGCTGCTGATCTGCGAGGCGGCCGACGGCACGATCGAACGCGAGCTCTTGTCGGAGTCGATCGTGACGCGGATGGGCGAAGGCGTCGATGCCAACGGAGCGATCGGAGATGCCGCTATCGAGCGGGTGACGGCGGTACTCGACGGCTACCGCCGACTGCTCGCCGACCACGAGGTCGAGCAGGCGGTGGCGCTGCTGACGAGCGCGGCGCGCGATGCGGCGAACGGCTCAGAGGTCGCCGCCCGCGCCGGTGAGGCTCTCGGCGGTGTCGAAGCGCTCGTGATCGACGGCGACGAGGAGGCCCGGCTCGTCTTCCGCGGCGCGACGCTTGGCCGTGACGACGGCGGCCCGCTCGCCGTGCTCGACATCGGCGGCGGCTCAACCGAGCTGGCGATCGGGTCGACGGGGCAGGTCGAGCGGCACGGCTCGGCCCAGGTCGGTGTCGTCCGCCACACCGAGCGCCACCTGCATCACGACCCGCCGTGGCCCGAGGAGATCGCCGCGCTGCGCGCCGACGTGCGCGCGCTGCTCGGCGCGCTTGCCGGCGGCGCGCAGGTCGAGGCGACGATTTCGGTCGGCGGCACGCCGGTCTCCTGCGCGACGATGCTCGGCCACGAGCGCGCGGACGGCGCCGTCCTGCCCGCCGAGGCATGCGAGGAGCTGCTCGCCCGCGTCGTCACGCTGAGCCAGGACGAGCTGCGCGCGCTCCAGGGCCTCCACCCCGCGCGCGCTCCGGCGATCGTCGCCGGCATCGCGATCCACCTCGAAGCGCTGACCGTCCTCGGCGCCGAGCGCTTCGAGGTTTCCGAGCGCGACCTGCGCCACGGGGCCGCCCTGGAGTTCCTGTGACGTTCTGGCTCCCAGGACAACCACAACGTCACGAACCGTCAGGTAGGCGGGGGAACCGACCCGTGAGCGCCTCCCATCGACGACAGCCTGTCCGCCTCTCGGCGGAACCAGACCTCCTGCATCGTCGCAGCGTCGAGTTGGTCCTCGGGCGTCACACGGGCGACGCGCCAATCTGGCGACAGGCCGAACGCGATCGCCCACTGGAGGTTGGGCGCCAAGTAGCCACCCTTACGTGCGTTGGCGAATCGTGCTTGGGCGGAGTCGGTCCTGAGCCCGCGCCTGAAGCCCTTGAGCGCTAGCGCGATCTCGAGCCCTCGGTGGCTGCGCCGTTTCGATCTCGCCTGATCGACGAAGATGCCGGCCGTCAAGAAGGTGAAGACGAGCGCGAACAGCCCGACCGAGTTCGTCACGAAGAGGTCGGTGTTCGAGGGTCCGAAAACCCCGTTCTCGTCCGGCAGGAAGAACGTTGTAAGAACGCCCGCGCCGCCGGCCACCCAGAGCGCGCCCCACCAAATTGGGTCGCTGACCATGTACTGCCCGGCTTCTTGTTCAGCCCAGACGTCCAGAGTCCTCTGCGCCACCGCTGACACATCTCGGCTCGGCTTGTCCGAGGAGAAGGCGAACAGCGCCCCGGGCGCGTCCAGCCCGAGAACTCGGAGTACGGTCTGCTCCGCGACGCTGATGTCGGCGCTGCGGTCGTCGTCGACCTTGCCGGCGATCCAGCCGTCAGGAGTTCCCTGGAGCTTCAGCACACCCCGCAGGCTCAGGTCGCAGATCATCGCGAGCAGCCGCCCTTCGCTGTGATGACCGTCGAGCAGGTAGGCGCCTGCAACCGGAGACACGCCTGGGGGCGGCCCGTGCAGCACAGGCGCATCGGGCAGCGACGGGGAACTCAGCGCCGCGGTCAGACGGGCAAGAACGACTGCCACGATGACGGCCGCCGTGACGGCCGTGTACATGAGCCATGCCCCTACCTGTCCGGCAGCCCGAGTGGGATCGAGCACCAGAAGCGCGGTGCCGATGATCGCGAGCCGCGCGAGCCCCGCCTTCACACCAGTCGGCCACCGCTGGACATCCACCGCTCAGGCCAGGTTCGCCTTGCGCGGGTAGACCACCGACGGGTCGGTCAGCACGTTGACGAGCGTCGGCTTGCCCGAGCCGAACGCGCGCTCGAGCGCCGGCTTCAGCTCAGCCGGCGTGCGGACCAGCTCGCCCTCGGCGCCGAGCGCCTTGACCATCTCGTCGTAGCGCAGCTCGGGCTGGAGGTCGGCTGCGACCGAGTAGCCGTAGAGGAACTCCATCGGGTGCTTCTCGAGCGCCCAGATGCCGTTGTTGCCCATGACGCCGACAACGTCGATCCCGAACCGGGCGAGCGTGTCGTACTCGATCCCGGCGAAGCCGAACGCGCCGTCGCCATGCATCACGACGACCTGCCGGTCGGGGTGCGCGAGCTTCGCGGCGATCGCGTAGCCCACGCCGGTGCCGAGACAACCGAACGGGCCGGGGTCCATCCAGCAGCCCGGCTCGTAGGTGTCGATGACCTTGCCGGCGAACGAGACGAAGTCGCCACCGTCGCCGATCACGATCGCATCCTTGTCGAGAACCTGCGCGAGCTCGCGGTAGAGCCGCATCGGGTGGAGTGGGGCGCGCTCGTCGGTCGCCTCGGCCTCCTCGGCGGCGCGAGCCTCGTCCTCTGCGGCGCGCAGCGACGGCACCCAGTCGGCCGACGTGCTGCCGGCGCCGGTAAGCGCGCGCAGCGTCGCGTCGATGCCGCCGTACAGCTCGTGCGCGACCTCGCGCGGATGCGGGCGCTCGGGCGCAGCGCGGTCGACGTAGATGATCTTCGCCTCCTCGCCGATCGAGCCGCCGAAGCCGAGCCGGAAGTCCATCGGCACGCCGATCACGAGCACGACGTCGGCGCCCTTGAGCGCGGCCGACCGCGCTCGCGAGAAGAACAGCTCGTGATCGGCCGGCAGGCAGCCACGCGCCTGCCCGTTGAGGCAGACCGGAATCCGGCGGCGCTCCGCGAGCTCCCGCAGCGCGTCCTCGCCGTGGCCCCAGTAGAGGTTCGTGCCGGCCATGATCGCCGGGCGCTCGGCCTGGTCGAGCAGCGCCTTGGCGGCCTCGACGCCATCGGCGACCGGCTCGACCCGCGGGTCGTGGAGGGCACCCTCGAGGCCGGTGTCGGCGCCAGGACTGAAGACGATGTCCATCGGGAAGTCGACGAACGTCGGCCCCGAGTGGGGCTGCATCGCGATCGCCAGCGCCTCGTCGACGAGTCCCGGGATCTCGTCCGGCGACCCGGCGGTCTTCGCGGACTTGGTCAGCGGCGCGACGAACGGAACGTGGTCGATCTCCTGGAGAGAACCCGACCCCCAGCGCATCGCAGGCGCCCGGCCGCCGAGGACGACGACCGGTGAGTTCGACATCTGCGCCGAGCCGAGCGCGCTCATGCCGTTGGTCACGCCGGGCCCGGCGGTCAGCGCAGCGACGCCGGGCTGCCGCGTCGCCTTCGCCCAGCCCTCGGCCGCGAAGGCCGCCGTCTGCTCGTGACGGACATCGATCAGGTCGATGCCCTCCTCGCGACAGCCGTCGTAGATCGAGAAGATGTGCCCGCCCGACAGCGTGAACAGCTTCGTCACGCCGTGCGCCTTGAGGCGGCGCGCGATCAGGCGCCCGCCGTGGAACTGCTCGGCCTCGATGCTCATCGGCGCATCGTATGCCCGAACGTCCATCCCGCGACCCGTGGCAGCCCGAACAGTGGTCCATCTCGCGCTTCTATGTGGACTTTCGACCTCTAACCGGAGTAGCATGGTCTGCGTCCCGTCCGCCCCTCCTGATGGAGAGCACCAGTGCCGTCTGCACCTCCGCCGAAGCGACACCCTTACAATCAGTGGTCTCCCGACGCCCGCGCGCTCGACCTCGTCGGCGACAAGTGGACGCTGCTGATCGTGCGCGATCTGGTTTCCGGCCCGAGGCGGTTCGTCGAGCTGCAGCGCGTGCTGCCCGGGATCTCGACCGAGCAGCTCCGCTCGCGTCTCAACCGGATGGTCGCCGACGGCCTGCTGACCCGCCAGCGTTACCGCGAGGTGCCGCCGCGTGTCGACTACGAGCTGACCGAGCTCGCGCGTGACCTGATGCCGATCGTCGGCGCACTGGCGCGCTGGGGCGCGCGCTGGGCGTGGTCGGGACCGAACGCAGACGAGGCGATCGACATCGGAGCGATCTTCCGCACCGCGCCCGGGCTCACGATGCCCGACGAGCTGTCGGGGACGATCGAGGCGACGGTCGGTGCCGGCGAGACCGCGAAGACCTACACGATGGCGATCTCGGACGGCCGGCTCGACCTCTCGGAGGAGCCCGCCAGCCGCGCCGATGCGCGGATCGGCGGCCCCGAGCGCGCCTGGGTCGAAGCTCTCGGCCCCGACGCCTCCCGCACCGAGCTCGAGATCGACGGCGACGAATCGCTCGCCGACACGCTGCTCGCGGCGCTCGCACCGGCGGCAGTGCGCGAAGCCAGCGTCGCCTGACCGGCCGTCCGCATGCCCGGGGAGGGATTCGAACCCCCATGCCGTGAGGCAGTCGGGTTTAAGCCGACCGTGTCTGACCAGTTTCACCACCCGGGCGCGCCCGCTGAGTGTGCCATGTGACTTCCTGTCGCTGAGCGAGAGAAGGTCACATGGCACGCCCGAGGTGCGCAACCGGAGCTGAGCGTTGCGTGAGAAAGGCGCGAGAGATCGCGTTCTTGCGATGGCCATGACCGACAATCGTCGGACACCGAATCGATCGCGCACCGGGCGTGTTGTCACGCATCAGGTGCCCGTCGGCACCTGACCATGGCCTTCGCACCCACCGCCCAGCCCGCCGTCCCCGCCGCCCCGCCCCGTGGCGGCTCGCCGCTCCTGCGGCTCCAGAGCGACGAGCGCCTCGTCACGCTGACCCGACGCGGCAACCAGGGCGCCTACGAGGTCCTTGTCGCCCGCTACCAACAGCGGCTGCTCGCCTTCTGTCGCCACATGCTGCGCTCGCACGAGGACGCGGAGGACGTGCTCCAGGAGGTCTTCGCGGCGGGCTACCGGGCGATGGTCGCCGACGACCGGCCGATCAACGTGCGGCCCTGGCTCTACCGGATCGCCCGCAACCGTTCGCTCAACCACCTGCGCAGACAGCCGGCGATCGGCGTCGACTCGATGGACATCCACCTCGCCGACAACGGCACCAGCACCGCCGACCGCGTGCACTCGCGCGAGACCTTCCGCGAGCTGCTCGAAGACGTCGGGCGGCTCGCCGAGCAGCAGCGCACGGCACTGCTGCTGCGTGAGCTCGACGACCTCAGCTACGAGCAGATCGCCGAGGCGATGGACACGACGGTCCCGGCCGTGAAGTCGCTGCTCGTCCGGGCCCGCGTTGGGCTCGCGGACGCCAGCCAGGCGCGCGCGCTCGACTGCGAGGAAGTGCGGCTCGAGCTCGGCGAATGGTCGGAGGGCCTCGTCAAGCGACTGAGCCCGCCGGTTCGCCGCCACGTCAAGGACTGCCCGCGCTGCGGCGAGTTCCGCGCCCATCTGAAGGCCAACAACAAGGCGCTCGCCGCGCTCTTCCCCGTCGGCCCGGTTCTGCTCCTCCAACAGCTCCTCGGCGGGTCGAGCGCCGGCGCAGGCGCGGGCGCCGCCGGTGCGGCCGGTGCCAGCGCATGCACCGGCGCCGGCGCGTCCGGCATCTGCGCCGTGTCGGCCGGGACGGTCGCCGCCAAGGCGGCTGCCGGCCTTGCCGCCGCCGCGATCGTCACCGGCGGGGCGATCGAGGCGCGACATGTCTCGCGCGACTCCTCAACGGGCACCGCACCGGTCTCGACGCAGACCGCGCGAGCAGGCGCGCCGGCCGCCGCCGCGCCCGCGACATCGACTCCTGCACCGGCGGCGACCGGCGACCGGGCCCCCGCACCCAAGGACGTCAAGGCCGCGAGCGCTTCGAGCGAGCCGGCCCCGCCCGTGCCGGCCCCGAAGCAGCCCGCTGCAACGCCGGTCGTGGCTGAGCCCGCCGCGTCCACGACGGGCTCAGCGGCCGCCGAGACGACCGCCGTCGCTGCGCCGATCACCGAGGACTTCGTCTCCGCCACCCTTCAGGAGGATCGGCCCGCGCCGGCACCCGCGACGCCGCCCCAGACCGGGCACGAGGGCCAGCCCGAGCTGTCACCGGCCGAGCCCGTGGCGACCACCCCGGAAGCGCCGACGCCGGCGCCCGGCCCGGAACCTGCGCCGCCCGCAGTCGATCAGCCGAGCCTGTCGCCGGGCTCCGAGCCGGGCGATGGATCGACGAGCAGCACGGCGTCGCCGCGGTAGGTCCCGAGCGTCAGCACCTCGCTCATGAACGGGCCGATCTGGCGCGGCGGGAAGTTGACCACCGCGAGCACCAGCCTGCCCTCCAGCTGCTCGCGCGTGTAGTTGGTGATCTGCGCCGACGAGCGCCTCACACCGATCTCGTCGCCGAAGTCGATCGTCAGCTTCCACGCCGGCCGCCTCGCCTCCGGGAAGTCGGCGACCGCCGTGATCCTGCCGACCCTGATGTCGACCGCGGCGAAGTGCGCGAAGTCGATCTCGCCGCTCACGGGGTGTCGGTCCCGAACCTGAACGACCGCAGCGAGACCTTGAGCGGCCCGACCTGCCCGACGCTCTCGGGGTTGACGATCGAGGCTGATGCGTCCGCCTCGAGGAGCATCTCGACCCCGGTCCGCGCGGTCGGCTCCGGCAGCATCAGCACCCGGCGCCCGTAGCGGCGCCGGCCGTCGGCCGTCCGCACCTGATAACTGAGCTGGTAGCCCTCGAACTTGTTGATGTTGACCCGGCCCTCGGTCCTGACGGTGAGCCCGGGCCGCTCGCGCTCCATCTTCGCCGCCAGGCGCGAGGAGTACAGCGGCAGGAACGTCGAGAAGTTCCCGCGGTAGGCGGGCAGCTGGAGCGGCTTGACGGCGAACTCCTGGCCCGGAGCCTCGAAGCGGACGATCTCGCGGGCGTGCGGCTCGCGCTCGGAGAACGGCGCGCGGTAGCCGACGTTGAACGGGACCGGCTCCTTGAAAACGAGCCGCGTGACGCCGTCGTCACGGCCGAACAGGAACCACGCCGCGACGGCGAGCAGCAGCACCACCCCGGCCGCCTTGGCCGCGACCCGTGCGGGCCGCGGCAGATCGGCCACGATCTCGGGAAGAGTCGGCCCGAAGCCGGGGCGCACGGGCCGTTGAGAAGCGTCCGTCACAGCTCGAGCGTGTCCCCCGGCGCCATCAGCTCGACCGTGGCGAGGCCCGCGGCCTCGACGTCGGCCTTGAACGCGGCCGAGTCGGTCTCGATCGGCGGGAAGGTGTCGTAGTGGCACGGGATCACGCGCGGAGCTCCGACGAGCTCAGTTGCGACCACGGCGTCATGACGGTCCATCGTGTAATGGCCGCCGATCGGGATGATCGCGATGTCGATCGGAGCCCGCCTGCCCGGGAGCGCCAGATCGGAGAACAGGCCGGTGTCGCCTAGGTGGTAGATGCTGGTAGCGCCGACATCGATCACGAGGCCGGCCGGCGTGTTGACGGTGCCGGACGGGGTCGTCGACGTGTGCCAGGCCGGCGTCAGCCGGACCTGGAGCCAACCAAGGTCGACGGTGCCGCCGATGTTCGGGTCGGAGACCTGGGCAACGCCGGCGGCGCCGATCTCGCCTGCGAGCTCGACGATCGCGACGACGTGAGCGCCGGTGCGTTTGGCGATGTCGACCGTGTCACCGATGTGGTCGGCGTGGCCGTGGGTGAGCAGGATCGCGTCTGCCTGAAGCTCGTCGGCAGAGACAGCCGCCTTCGGGTTCCCGGTCAGGAACGGGTCGATCAGGGCTGTCTTCCCGTCGTGTTCGATCGCGAACGCCGAATGGCCGAGGAAACGGATCTTCATGGGCTCTCTCCCTGTGTTGACGTTGGCTGCTCCAGCTCGCGGCACAGCTCGATGCCGACTGCAACGCCGACCAGCATTCCAAGCCGGGCCTCCTCGGCCGCGAGCGTCTGCACAGCCAGCGCGCGCTCGCCGTCGTCAGCGAGACCGGCGACCTCGCGCGCCTGCGCGGCACCGCTTTCGTGCCAGCCGCCGGCCCGCATCGCCTCGCCGAGTATCCGGTGCAGGCCCGGCGCCGCGTGAGTGACGATCTCCTGTGCGTGGGCGAAGCGGCCCGGGTCGGCGGCGAGCACGTCGACGGCGCGGTCGACCTCGGCCGCGCTGAACAGCTGCCCGGTCACCGGCCGGCTCCTCTGAGCGCGACGCCCGCGAGCAGGCCGGCGAGTCCACCGCTGACGGTCGCGACGAGGCTCGCCTCGGGCACGAGCGCGGGCATCAGGATCACGACCAGCGCGAGCGTCAGCGTGCCGAGCAGGTCGCCCTCGTAGTCCTCGCCGCGCCGCATCCGGATCAGGTCGGGCACTGCCCAGGCGGCGATGAATCCGAGCGCCGCCCCCGGCGCGCCTGCCTGCCCGAGCCCGTCGCCGGCGGCAACTGCGAGGGCGGCAGCACCGAAGCCGCAGACGGCGAACAGCGCGAGCACGACGAGCGGGCCGTGACGCGCTTCGAGCAGCCAGCCGAACAGCCCGATCGGTAGCAGGACGGCGAGCTGGTACCAGCCGTTCAGGTAGATGAACGGCGCATATAGGAGACGCTGGTAGTCGCCGCCGGCCGTCCAGAGCGGCTCGACCGCGATCTCGTAGAGCAGGAACCCGAGCAGGCTGAGCGCGACGATCGCGATCGTCGCGTACGGCCGGCCCAGTGGGCCCGCGGCGACACCGGGGATCTCGCCCGGACGGATTGGGGAGAGGCGCGGGATCCGCGCGCCCCGCGGCGGCTTTGGCGGCTGGTCGAGCTTCGGCGCGCGTTTGCGGATCCGCGTGCCGCAGTACGGGCATTCGGTCACGTACGGACTCACCTCCGAGCCGCAGGACCTGCAGACCACGAAAAGCTCGGGACCGCCGCTCATTTGCCGCCGAGTCTAGGCATCGCTGTCACCAGCAGTCGCCTTGACGATCGCCGCACGGCCATCGTCACCACTACGCATCGCTGTCACCAGCAGTCGCCTTGACGATCGCCGCCATGACCTCACGAATGTCGTGGTTGGCCTCGTAGACCACACGCTGGCGGTGGGCTCCATTGCCCTGCGCGAGCAGGTCGCGGACTCCTTCGAGCGCGTCGGCCGAGCCGAGCTCCTCGGCGTGCTCGCGGAGCCGGTCGAGCAAGCGGTAGGCGAGCGTGCGCGACGAGACCCGGTCGCTCGACGGGAGGTCGACCAGCTCGCCGTCGAGCCCGTGGCGCGCCGCGAGCCAGCGGTTCTCGTCGAGCATCTGCCACGGGTAGTCCGAGAGCGGGGTGCCCTCGTCGTAGTGCTCGCAGAGCTCCTTGACGAGCGCCTGGATCAGCGCCGCCAGCCCGAGCGTGTGCTCGATCCTGGTCTGGGCGTCGCAGGCGCGGATCTCGACGGTGCCGAGCTTCGGATGGGGCCGGACGTCGTGCCAGAGGTAGGTGTAGTCGGCGATCACGCCCGAGCGGACCATGAAGTCGATCTCGCGCTCGAACCGCTCCCAGGTGCCGTAGCTCGGCGGCACGCCGACCCGCGGGAACTGGCGGAAGATCGGCAGCCGGGACGAGGCCATCCCGGTCAGGTCGCCGCGCCAGAACGGCGAGTTCGCGCCGAGCGCCATCAGCACCGGCAGGTGGACCCGCATGCCGTCGGCGACGTGGATCGCCTTGTCGGGGTCGTCGACGCCGACGTGGACGTGGAGGCCGAAGATCAGCTCCTGGCGAGCGACGAAGCTGAGCGCGGAGACGAGCTCCCGGTAGCGCGTGCGGGCGGCGATCCGCTGGTCCTCCCAGAGCGCGTACGGATGCGTCCCGGCCGACCCGAGCGCAAGCCCGTGGCGATCTGCGAGCGCGATCACGCTCGCGCGCAGCCCGCGCAGCTCGCGCTCGGCCTCCGTGATGTCGGCGCAGGGTCTCGTCGCAACCTCGAGGACCGACTCCATCAACTCCGGCTTGATGTCGCCATCGGGCGCATCGTCGAGCAGATCCTCGATCGCGTTGACGAGCTCGTGGGTCTCGGCATCGAGGATCATCAGCTCCTCCTCGATGCCGAGCGTGTAGCTGGGGCCGGTGAAGTTGTGCTCCATGCCTGGGCGCGGAGCCTACCTGCGCACGGCGGCGTGCATGCCGTTCTCGGCCGCCCGTAACGTGCCGCCGATGAGCCCTCGCAACGCAGTCGCGCTGCTCCTCGTGCTGTGTCCGGCGGTCAGCGGGTGCTTGGCGACCGTGACCGACGTCGGCGCAGCGGAGCGCGACGCGCGTGTGACGCGTGTCGTCGACGGGGACACGATCATCGTCTCGCTCGGCGGCCGCCGGGAGCGCGTGCGCTACATCGGCATCGACACGCCGGAGTCGGTCGCGCCGGGCAGGCCGGTCGAGTGCTTCGGGCCGGCCGCGTCGAAGCGCAACGCGGCGCTCGTCGACGGGCGCATGGTCCGCCTGGAGTTCGATGTCGAGCGCCGCGACCGCTACGACCGGCTGCTGGCCTACGTCCGGCGCGTCTCCGACGGCATGTTCGTGAACGCCGAGCTCGTGCGCTCGGGATACGCGCAGACGATGACGATCCCGCCGAACGTCCGTTACGCCGACCGGTTCCTGCAGCTCCAGCGCGAGGCCCGGCGCGAAGGCCGCGGGCTCTGGGGCGGGTGCGAGCAGTAACCTCCTCTGACGCCATGCGCATGCGTCAGAGCCTCGCTCAGCTCGAGCGGGCCTTCATCGAACAGACCGAGGCTCAAGAGGACTCGGCGACCGAGCTTCAGCGTGACGTCGAGCTGCGGAGCCGCCGCCGCGAGCTCGAGCGAACGAACCGCCAGGGTCAGCTGCGCTTCTGGGCGCTCGTCCTCGTCCTGCTCGCGGTCGCCGTGGGGACGGCGACCGGGATGTTCGAGCTGCTGCTCTGGGTGATGAGCTAGCGGCACGGCCTTCGGCCCTGCCGACGGACGAACGCTTCGCGTTCGTTCAGCTCTCCGCGAGCTTGCCGAGGGCGTCGTCGACGTCGGCCTTGGCGCCGGCGAGGTCGGACGCCTGGCTCATCTCGAGGTAGACCTCGTCGCGGAAGACGGGGATCTCACGCGGCGCCTGGATCCCGAGCCGGACCTTGTCGCCCATCACGGCCAGCACGGTGACCTCGACATCGTCGCCGATCATCACGCTCTGGTTCGCCTTGCGTGTCAGAACGAGCATCTCCACGGATCCTCTCAGCATCGGCGGACCCGATGCAACCAGGGGCTTTGTAGGCTTCGCGGTTCTTCTTATGGCCAGACGCTCTCTCAAACCCCAGCTCAACCAGATCCGCACTTGGGTCCGCCAGGGCCGCACCGATGCATGGATCGCCCATCAGCTCGAAGTGACCGTGCAGCAGGTCGCGAGCTTCAAGCGGGAACACGACCTCGCCGAGGGCGCCGAGACCGAGACGGGATCCCCCGCTCCGGCTCCGGAGGACCTCGACCTGCGCGCCGAGGACGACGCGCTGATCGCCGCCGAGCTCGAGGCCGAGGCGGCCGCTGCCGCCGAAGCGGCAGCAGCCGAGGAGCGGTTCGACGACGAGCCGTCGAGCGACGGCGGCTCCGACGAGGAGGCGGCGGACGACGAGGGGCCGAAGCCACGCCGTCGCGGACGGCGCGGTGGGCGCGGACGCGGGCGCAAGGCCGACGGTGGACGGGCCGGTTACGAGGGCACCTTCGACCACGGCGAGGAGGGCTACGGGCTGTGGCTCGACCCGGCCGTCGCCGACGATCCGGTCTACGCCGAGCACTGGTCGGGAAGCCGCGACGTGACGGTCACGATCGAGCCCGGCCAGATCGTCATCCGCCGCGCCGGCGAGCCCGCCGGCGGCGACGAGGACTGACCGGAGGCTCCCGGGCGTGGCCCTGGAGCTCCAGCGCCAGCAGTGGCAGGCCGGCGAGCGCCTGCTCGCCGCCGGCCCTCCCGAGCACCGTGCCGCGCTGACGCGCGTCACCGACGCGATCGTCTCCGAGCTGCGGCGCCGTCTCGGCGGGCCGTTTACCGTCACCGAGCTCGCGCAGCTCTACGACGAGGGGACTGCATGGTGCACCGACCTCGCCTTCACGATCGCTCCGGGCCTACCGGAAGCGTGGGACCCGCGCATCACTGCTGACGCGGCGTTCGGGCGCTACGCGCGCGGCGCATCGGACTACGCCGGCGGCCGGATCGCCGCCGGCGAGCAGGCCTCGAACTAGTTCCGCGGCAGGCCGTCGACGACGTACGGGCGCTCGCCGGGCCGGATCTTGCCGAGCCGCCTTGCTTCACGCTCGAGCGTCGCCGGGTCGCCCAGCGCGTCCTTGCGGCTCTTCAGCACGCGGTTCTGCTGTTCGAGCTGCTGGAGCTGCTGCTTGCGCTGGCCGGACTCCTGCATCGTCTCGAAGAGGCCGATCAGCGGACCGATCGCGAGCACGACCACCAGGACGGCGGCGACCATCAGCAGCCAGCGGCCGACGCGATCCCAGCGGATGCCGCTTGCTGCCTGCGCCGCCTGCGAGGCCGCGCTGCGCTGCTGCGGCCGTGCCGGTCCGCTCGTTCGGCGCCTCAGCGCCGGGGCGTGTGCGGACGTGCGGGCAGCGGCCATCGACAGGATCGTTCTCCCGCGGGCCCCGGACTCCTCCCGGTGCAAGGTGGCCACCAGGACGTAGCCGATCACGCGCGCCGGACGGCTCCCGGCAGGTCGAGTGTCGCGTTACCCGTGCCCTGGCACGGGTAACGCGACACTCGACCCCGGCGTCAGCGCTGGAAGATGCTGCGACCCGGGAACTGCGCGCGGCTGCCGAGCGCCTCTTCGATGCGCAGCAGCTGGTTGTACTTCGCGACGCGATCGGAGCGCGACGGGGCGCCGGTCTTGATCTGGCCGCATCCTGTGGCGACGGCGAGGTCGGCGATCGTCACGTCCTCGGTCTCGCCGGAGCGGTGACTCATCACGGCCGTGTAGCCGTTGGAGCGCGCGAGGTCGATCGCGGCGAGCGTCTCGGTCAGCGTGCCGATCTGGTTGACCTTGATCAGGATCGAGTTGGCAACGCCCTGATCGATACCGCGCTGGAGCCGCTCGACGTTCGTGACGAAGAGGTCGTCGCCCACCAGCTGGACGCGGTCGCCGATCTTGTCGGTCAGCGCCTTCCAGCCGCCCCAGTCCTCCTCGTCCATCCCGTCCTCGATCGAGACGATCGGGTACTTGCCGCACATCTCGGCCCAGTAGCCGGCCATCTCCTCGCTCGACAGCCTCCGCCCTTCGTGCTCGAGGTCGTAGACGTCGTCGCCGTAGATCTCCGACGTCGCCGGGTCGAGCGCGATCGCGACCTGGTCGCCGGGTGTGTAGCCGGCGGCCTCGATCGCGCTGATCAGCATCTGCAGCGCCGCCTCGTTCGAGGCGAGGTCGGGCGCGAAGCCGCCCTCGTCGCCGCCGCCGGTGCCGAGGCTCTGGTCGTGGAGCGTCTTCTTCAGCTGGTGGTAGATCTCCGCGCCCCAGCGCAGGCACTCGCTGAACGAGCCCGCGCCGACCGGCATCACCATGAACTCCTGGAAGTCGACGGAGTTGTCGGCGTGGGCGCCTCCGTTGAGCACGTTCATCATCGGCACGGGCAGCACCGATGCGTGTTCGCCGCCGAGGTAGCGCCAGAGCGGCTCGCGTGCGGCATCGGCTGCCGCCTGGGCCGTGGCGAGCGACACGCCGAGGATCGCGTTCGCGCCGAGACGGCTCTTGTTCGGCGTTCCGTCGAGGTCGATCAGGATCCGGTCGAGCCCGTCCTGGTCCTGCGCGTCGTGGCCGGTAACCGCGTCCGCGATCTCGCCGTTGACGTTGCCGACCGCGGTCGTCACGGCCTTGCCGCCGTAGTCCGAGCCGCCGTCGCGGAGCTCGGTCGCCTCGAACTCACCGGTCGAGGCTCCGGACGGGACGGCTGCGCGGCCGAAGCCACCGGAGGCGAGCGCGACCTCGACCTCGACGGTCGGGTTGCCTCGGGAATCGAGGATCTGACGGGCGTGGACGGACTTGATCGTGCTCACTGTGGCTCGGTCTCCTGTTGGTACGCGGCTGCTGCGTAGTGGGCGAGCTTGCGGTCGAGCGATATCTCGCGCCACTGCTCGCCGGCGTCGGTCGCGAGCTGCTCGGCGAGCTCGACGCGCCCCTGAAACCTACCGGCCGAAGACCGGAGAGCGAGCTCCGGGTCGACCTTGAGCTTCCGCGCGACGCTTACGAGCGCGAACAGTGCGTCGCCGATTGCCGCGAACCGATCGCCGGACTGTTCGATCGCCTCGACCTGTCCGGCGAGCACGTCGTAGGGAACGCCCTCGACGTCGAGGCCGCTCGTCGCAGCGCGGCGCTGCACCTTGCGCGCGTACAGCAGCGACGGCAGGTTCTCCGGAACCTCGCCGAAGATCCCCGGCTCGCGGCCGGCCTCGGTCTGCTTGATGGCGTCCCACGTCTTGAGCACCTCGGCGGCGGTGTCGGCTTCGGCGTCGCCGAAGACGTGGGGGTGGCGGCTGACGAGCTTCTGCCGACAGTGGTCTGCGACCTCGGCGAGCGACCCGGCGCCCCGCTCCTCGAGCAGCAGGCTGAGGAAGTGGACCTGGAAGAGGACGTCGCCGAGCTCGTCGAGCAGCTTGCCGTCGTCACCGCTGTACGCGGCATCCGCCAGCTCGTAGGCCTCCTCGACCGTGTGCGGCACGATCGACCGCTCGTCCTGCTCGCGATCCCACGGGCACTTCTCGCGCAGCTCGCGCGTCAGCTGATCGAGCCGCCCGACCGCCTGCGCAGCGGAGGCGGCCCGGTCACCCATCAGTTCGCAGGCTGCTGCTGAACCGTCGTCGAGGTGTTCGTCTTCGGCTTCGGAGCGTTCTTGCACTGCTCGACGGTGTACCCGTCGGCGCACTCGGTGCGCTCCTTCCACTTCTTCTCGAACTCCTTCGTGAAGGCCTGCATCGCCTTCTGCTGCTTCTCGGAGATGACCGTCTGGCGGACCGTCTCCTTGACGTCGGCGAGATTCGGCTCGACGGCCTTCGTCACCTTCGTGACCTTGAAGACGTAGTAGCCGAACTGCGTCTTGACCGGCCCGACGATCGTGTTCGTCTTGGCCTTGAACGTCGCCTTGTCGAGCGTCGGCTCCTGCTGGCCCTCCGGGATGTTGTCGAGCTTGCCGCCGTTGCCCTTCGAGCTGACGTCGATCGAGTACTTCTTCGCGACCGTCGCCCACTTGGCACCCGCGACGAGTTCAGCCTTGGCCTTCTCGGCCTGGGCCTTGGTCTTCGTCATCACGACGAGCATCGAGCGTTGCTCGGGCTGGCCGAAGTTCTTCTTGTTCTTCGCGAAGTAGGCCTTGATCTCGGCGTCGGACGCCTTGTCCTTGCGCTTCATCACGGCCTTCTGGATCTTCTCGGAGAGCATCCGCGACTTGACCTGGAAGAGCAGATCCTCGGTCGTGTAGCCGGAGCTCTTCAGGAACTCATTGTATGCCTTGACCGTCGGGAAGTTCTGCTTGCGATCGGTGTTGAACTGCTTCTTGACCTGCTCATCGGTGAGCTCGATGTCGCGGTCGGCGGCCTCGCCCTGGATCCACGCAGAGCGGATCAGGTACTGCATGATCTGCTGCTTGAGCGTCTCGTCCTGCGTCTTGCACTGGGCCTTGAAGCTCGCCTCACTCGGCCGCGGCTGACCCTTGGCCGGCTTCGGCGCGGTTTTCTTGAGGTTCGCGATGCACTTGGTGTAGTTCGGCGGATCCGGGAGCACGACCTTGCCGGTACCACCGTTCGACTGCGATGCAGCGATCGGCAGCAGGTGCTCGTAGGTCTTCTTGTTGATCTCGTCACCGCCGATCGAGACCACGGAGCTGCCGCTCGGGCCGCCGCAGGCGGCGATCCCGATCGTCAGGGTGAGGGCAGCGCCAGCCAGCGCCGGGACACGGAGCATCGTCTTCATCGCGGCGGGGAAGCTATCAGGCCGAAGATCAACGCTGGATTAGTTCTTCCTGCACAGAAGCGTTTGTCGCTCCCGCGTGTTGCGCTCGCGCGGTGACCGCGAGCAGCGCGTCGGCGGCCTCGATCACGCGCGCGAACCGGCCCGGCGCGTCCTTCGGCACGCGCACCGAGACCTGCGAGCGCCCCGGCTCGATCGTGACGCCGTCGAGCCGCTCGCGCAGCTCGGCGGCCTGCTCGTCATCGAGGTCGATCGGGGTCACCGAGAGCAGCTCGCCGCGGAAGCTGACGGCGCGCGCTCCGGCCTCGCCGAGCTTGATCCGTGCCTGCTGGAGGGCGAGCAGGTTCTCGAGCGGCTCGGGCAACTCCCCGAAGCGGTCCTCGAGCTCGTCGCGCAGCGTGTGCAGCTCGGCGACCTCGACCGCGCCCGCGATCCGGCGGTGCGCCTCGATCTTGGCCTGCTCGTAGGGGATGTAGTCGGCGGGGATGTACGCGTCTACGTTGACGTCGAGCCTGACCGGCTCGCGATCGTGAGCAGGGTGGGTGGGATCCGATTCGGCGGCCGCGACCGCCTCGTCGAGCATCTGCATGTAGAGCTCGAACCCGAGCGCCGCGACGTGCCCGGACTGCTCGTCGCCGAGCAGGTTGCCGGCGCCGCGGATCTCGAGGTCGCGCATCGCGACCTTGAAGCCCGCGCCGAGCTCCGTGTAGTCCGAGAGGGCCGAGAGGCGCTTCATCGCCTCCTCGGTCAGCGCCGCGTGCGCTGGGTAGAGCAGGTACGCGTACGCGCGCTGGTCAGAGCGGCCCACGCGGCCACGGATCTGGTAGAGCTGCGCGAGGCCGAACAGGTCGGAGCGTTCCACGATCAGCGTGTTCGCCTGCGGGATGTCGATCCCCGACTCGATGATCGAGGTGGCGACGAGCACGTCCGCCTCGCCGCGCAGGAACGACAGCATCCGCTTCTCGAGCTCGTTCTCGTCGAGCTGGCCGTGGGCAACCTCGAACCGCACGCCCGGGCAGAGCCCGCGCAGGCGTTCGGCGGTCTCGTCGATCGACTCGACCCGGTTGTGTACGAAGAATGCCTGGCCCCCGCGCTCGTGCTCGCGCACGATCGCGCGCTTGACGAGTTCCTCGTCGTACTCGCCGACGTAGGTCCGGACCGGCCGCCGGCCCTCGGGCGGGGTCTCGATCACGCTGATGTCGCGGACGCCGGCCATCGACATCTGCAGCGTGCGGGGGATCGGCGTCGCCGACATCGCGATCACGTCGACCTTCAGCTTGAGCTGGCGCAGCAGCTCCTTCTGCTTGACGCCGAAGCGCTGCTCCTCGTCGACGATGATCAGGCCGATGTCCTTGCCGCGCAGGTCGCGGCCGAGCAGGCGATGCGTGCCGATCAGCACGTCGACCGTGCCCTCGTTGAAGGCAGCGATGACCTCGCGCTGCTCCTTCGGGGTGCGGAAGCGGCTGACCACGTCGATCGTGAACGGGTAGTCCTTGAGACGCTCCGAGAAGTTGCCGAAGTGCTGCTGCGCGAGGATCGTCGTCGGCGCCAGGATCAGCACCTGCTTTCCGTCATCGGCGCACTTGAAGGCGGCCCGCAGCGCCACCTCGGTCTTGCCGTAACCGACGTCGCCGCAGATCAGCCGGTCCATCGGCTCGGCGCTCTCCATGTCGCGCTTGACGTGCTCGATCGCCTCGCGCTGGTCGGCGGTCTCCGTGTGCGGGAACTTGCCCTCGAACTCGCGCAGCCACTCGGAGTCGTCCGGGAAGGAGTGGCCGACGCGCTTACGCCGCTCGGCGTACAGGTTGAGCAGCTCGCCCGCGAGCTCCTGGGCCGCGCGGCGGGCGCGCGCCTTGAGCGTCTCCCAGCTCTTGCCGCCGAGCTTCGACAGTGTCGGCTGCCCGGCGGCCGCGCCGAGGTAGCGGCTGATCTTCGCGAACTGGTCGACCGGCAGGAAGACCTTGTCCTCGCCGGCGTACTCGAGGTTGAGGTAGTCGCGCGTGACGCCGGCGACCGTCTTCGTGTCGAAGCCTGCGAATCGCGCGATGCCGTGGTCCTCGTGGACGACGTACTCGCCGGAGCGGAGGTCGCTGAACGAGCGCAGCGCACCGCGCTTGCGGCCCGGCCTTTCCTTCGTCCGCTCGCCGCGGCGCCGGTGGATCAGCCTGTGATCGGGGATGACCGCGATGCGAGCGCCCGCCGCGACAAATCCGTAGTTGAGCCGTGCCTCGGCGAACACGACCTGCTCGTCCGGGAACGCCTCGGCGGTGTCCGTGAGCCAGCGCGTCTTGACGCGCGCGAGGTTGTACGCGGTCCGCTCGCCCGCGCCGCGCTGCGGCCATGTGACGACCGTGCGGTAGCCGCCGCGCATCAGCTTCTCGAGCTGGGGCTCTGCTTCGCGCAGCGAGCGGGCGCCGAGTTCAGCCGCCTGCGCCCGCAGCTCGATCTCCTGATCGGAGTGGATCGCCGAGAGGCGCACGGCGTCGCGCTGCTCGATCGCCGCGAGCACCGAGCCCGTCGTGGCGTAGAGGTGGTGGGCCTCGTCGTCGTGGAACGCGGCGGTGATGTCCTGCCACTGGTCGTTCAGCGCCAGCTCCAGCTCGGCCTCCTCGGCGACGAGCACCGCCGCGTCCTTTGGGACGAGATCGAAGAAGTCGCAGAACCGGTCGACCGGCAGCAGCTCTGCGACGTCGGGGCGCTCGTCGTCGTCGAGCATCGCGGCGACGGCCGCATCCGAGCGGTGTTCGGCGGCGAGCTCCGCGGCAGGCGCGATCTCGATGCTGTCGACCGTCCCGAGCGAGCGCTGTGTGAAGGTCGAGAACGGCTTGATCGCCTCGACCTCGATGTCGAACATGTCGATCCGGACCGCGTGCTCGGCGGTCGCGGGATACAGATCGACGATGCCGCCGCGGATCGCGAACTGCCCGCGGTCGTCGACCTGCTCGACCCGTTCGTACCCGGCGTCGACGAGGTCCTTGGCGAACTCGTCGGTGTCGAGCAGATCGCCAGCGGAAACCTTCAGCGAGGCGGGCCGCAGCTCCGGGTCGGGAACCCGCTCGGCGAGGGCCGGCGCCGAGACCACGACGACGCCGGCATCCGTTCCCAGCAGCAGATCGAGCGCCGCGATGCGCAGGCCGACGAGGTGCGGCGGCGGCGCGAGGTGGGACTCGTACGCGACGCCGCGGCTCGGGTAGTAGCGCACGGGGCGCGGAGCGAGCCAGACTTCGAGGTCGGCGGCGAGCTCGCGTGCCTGCCGGTCGTCGGAGGCGACGATCACGGCGGGGCGGCCGGCGAGGCGCCCGTCGATGCCGTCGAGCAGGGCCGCCAGCAGATAGGGCCGCATCGACGCCGACACGAATGCGCGGCCGCCCTCGGCCGCGAGGCGCGCGGCCTGCGGGTCGTCTGCGAGCAGCGGGAGCAGCCCGCGAAGCGCCACTACTGCCCCTCCCCGATCAGCCGCTCGACGGCGTCGGCCGCATCCCGCACCAACCCGGCCACCTCGGCTTCGGACTGCTGCCAGCGACCGAGCACGTAGGCGGAGACGGTCTCCGGATCGGTCGAGTCCGGGCGCCCCACGCCGACGCGGACGCGCTGGAAGTCCGGCGACCCGAACCCGGCCTTCAGCGACTTGAGGCCGTTGTGCCCGGCCAGGCCGCCGCCGAGCCGGGTGCGGATGTCCCCGAACGTCAGGTCGAGCTCGTCGTGCACGGCGATCACGCGGTCGAGATCGACCTTGAGCGCGCCGCGCGCGGGGCTCGCCGCCCGACCGGACTCGTTCATGAAGGTCTGCGGGAGTAGCACGGCGACGCGCGGACGGTCCACGAGAGTCATGGCGCGCCCATCGGCGAAGAGCCCGCCGTAAAGCTTGCGCGGCTTGCCGAGGTCCCAGCGCGAGATCAGCTCCTCGGCGACGAGGAAGCCGACGTTGTGCGGAGTCCGCTCGTAGCGCGAGCCGGGGTTGCCGAGTCCGACGATCAGCCAGTCCGCCGGAACCGGTGGCTTCTGCCTGCCCAGTTTCATGGCCGCGCCCGCGGCACCGGGCCGCTACTCGCCGGCGTCGTCGCCGGCAGCGTCGCCGCCGGACTCGTCGGCGTCGCCGTCGCCCTCGCCAACGACCTCGGTCTCGGTCTCGACCTCGTCGGCCTCCGTGCTGATGCGCGGTGCGCTGACGAGTGCGATCACGGTCGACTCGGGGTCATCGGTGAAGGTGACGCCCTGCGGCGCCTCGACGCCCTCGAGCGAGAGGCTGTCTCCGACCTGGAGGCCGGAGACGTCGACCTGGATCGTCTCGGGGATGTCGTTCGGAAGCGCCTCGACGTGGAGTTCGCGCGTGACGTGCTCGAGGATGCCGCCCTCGCGGACGCCCGGGGCGTCCTCGCCGCCGGTCAGCTCGACCGGGACCGCAGCCTGGATCGCCTTGTTGAGGTCGACGCGCAGGAAGTCGACGTGCATCAGGTCGCCGCGGACCGGATGCCGCTGCTTGTCCTTGAGCACCGCCGGGGTCGACGATCCGCCGTCGATCGACAGCTCGAGCACGGCGCCTTCGGCGGCGAGCGCATGGCGCAGGGTGCGGTCGTTCACGACGAACGAGACCGGCTCATCGCCGCCCCCGTAGAGCACGCCGGGCACCTGACCTCCGCGGCGCAGGCGGCGGTTCTCGCGGGAGTGGGCGGCCTCGCGGCCCTGGACTTCGAGCTTGGTATTGCCGGTCATGAGCGACCGAGCATGCTAGCGAGCTTCGGGCGCTACACCCCGCCCCACTGAACGACGCTCTTGAAGGCCCGCTGCAGGTTCTGCCACGCCGGCTTGAACTTGCCGTCGTAGGTGATCGGCGCCTTCTGGTGCAGCGGCGGGCTCGGCTGCGGGTTTCCGCCCTCCCAGTTCGGGCGGACGAGGAACTCCTGCAAGGTCCACCACAGCGCACCCGACAGCCACGGCTTCGATGCGTAAACGCCAAAGTGGTAATCGGCGAACGCGGCCTGGAATTGATTCGTCCCGCGCTCCTCGACCGGGCCGTCGCGGTTCGCCTCGGCGCCGGTCTCGGAGATCATGATCGCCTTGTCGGGGTAGCACTGGCGGACGCTGTCGAGGTAGTCGCTGAGCAGCGTCTCGTCGGCGATGATGCCGTTCGGCCCGGTGTACCAGCCGAAGTACTCGTTGATCCCGACGACGTCGAGCGGGTCGTACTCGGGCTGGCAACCGGCGCTCGGGTAGCCGGCGACGGCGAGGCCGACCGGACGGCTCGGGTCGAGCTCACGCGCCTTGGCGGCGGCGCGGCGGATGTAGTCGGCCTGGACCGGGCCTGGCCGCGAGCTGAGCTCGTTGCCGATCGACCAGACGACGACCGACGGGTGGTGGCGGTTCGTCTCGACGGCGGTCCCGAGCTCCTTCGCGGCGAGCTGGCGGACCTCCTTGCGCGCGAGGTGCTCGGTCTTGATCGAGTAGACCGGCACCTCGACCCAGGCGAGCATCCCGAGCCGGTCGAGCTCCTCGTAGTAGTACGGGTGCAGCGGGTAGTGGCTTCTGAGCATCAGCCCGCCGGATTGACGCGCCCAGGCGATCTGCTGCGCGCGCTCCTTGTTGGAGATCGCAAAGCCCTTGCCCGGCCAGTCCTCGTGCAGGCCGAAACCACGGACGTTGAGGGGCTTGCCGTTGAGCAGCAGGCGGCCGCCGGAGACCTTGACCGAGCGGATGCCGGTCTTCGAGCGGTAGGTCGCGATCGTGCGGTCGCCGCTCCGCGCCGACATCGAGGTGTTGTAGAGGTAGGGCGACGTCGGGGACCAGAGCCGCGCGCCCTTCACCGGGACCGTCCGCGTGACGGTCGCGAACTTCTTCGCGCCGACCGTGACCTCGCCGAGCTTCACGGACTTCGCTCCGAGCCGCGCGCTGATCGTCGCCTTGCGCGACTTCGTGTCGTAGTTGCGGACTGTGGCGCGGTAGGTGAGCGAGGCCTTGCAGCTCGCGCAATCGAGGTTCGGGCGGATGTCGACCGTGTTGAAGTCGAGGCCGTCGATCTTGCGCAAGTAGACCTCTCGCAGGATTCCGCCGTAGTTCCACCAGCCGCCACGAGGGTCGCCGCTGACCGACAGGCCGCTCGGCGGGAAGTCCCACGCGAGCCGCTTGGAATCGACGCGGACCTCGAGCCGGTTGGTGCCGCCGCGCTTGAGCCGCCCGTTCGGAATGCGGACCTCGAACGGCAGGTAGGCACCGGTGTTCTTGCCGATCAGCGCGCCGTTCAGGTACACGCGGGTGCGGTAGTTGACCGACTCGAACCGCAGCTTCCACATGTACCGCTTCGACGAGCTCGGCAGCTTGAAGTCCTTGCGATACCAGCCGACGCCACCGAGGAAGCCCTCGGTCGAGGTGTCGGTCGCGTTCCACGTGTACGGCACCTGGACCGTCCGCCAGGCGGTTTCGCTGTCCATCCGGAACGACCAGTCGCCGTCGATCAGGTACTTACCGCCGTTGCCGGTCTCGTAAAGGGCGCGCTGCTGGAGCGTGCCTTGGGCCGACGCGGCTGGCGCGATGAGTGCGGCCAGCACGAGCAGGCCGGGAAGAAGAAGGCGTTTCACGGGCGGCGAGGGTACCGGCCCGGCCGGTTCACGCGCGGCATTCACCGTGCGCGAGATGGGTATAGGTTTGGGCACGATGAAGCTCGCCTACAAGCCGTTCAGCCTGATCGCCGGCCTGCTCGCCGGGATGGTCGCGACGCGCGTCTTCGACGCGGTCTGGAGCCGGATCGACGACAACGAGGCGCCGGAGCCCAGCGACCGCGACGTGGCGATGGCGAAGATCCTGCTCGCCGCCGCGCTCCAGGGCGTGATCTTCAAGGGCACGCGGGCGGCGGTCGAGCGCGGCGCCGCGCGCGGCTGGGCCTCGTTCTTCGGGGTCTGGCCGGGCGACGAGCGCCCGGAGCCGGCCGAGGCCTGAGCCCCCTCAACCGGCGTCGCGGTGAGCCGATCACCGTGGCATGGGATCCCGCCTGCTCGCGATCGCCGCTGCCGTCACGGCGCTGCTCGCGCTCACCGCTTCGCCCGCCGGAGCCGTCATCACGATGAACTATCCGGCGTCGGCCACGACGGTCGAGAACAGCTTCGGGCTGTCGTACGAGATCACTGGCGACGGCTCGGTCACCGGTTCGAGGAAGGCGACCTTCACCTACGTCAGCGGCCCGGACGCGACGCCGGGTGATGCGTGGATTCTCCATCTCGCCGACGCGGGGATCGGCGCAAGCATCGTGGTCCAGCCGAACGACATCGTCGCTCAGAGCAACGGGAAGATCAGCGCGGTCACGCCTGTCAACGGCTCCGGTGACGACCTCCCCAACGGCACGTACGAGGTTCAGATGTCCTACGTACCGCTGTCTGCACCGCTTGGTCCTCCGGTCGTCTCCAACATCGCGCGCTACTTCACGATCGATCTCGGAGGCAACACCTTCACCACTCAGCCCCCGGTCCTCACGAGCCCATCGAGGTACGCGGTCTATGCCACCGGCTCGCCGGCAACGGTCAGCTTCTTCCTGCCCGAGAACGGCCTTTCGGGATCCGTGCTGTTGACTTTCCACGGGACGAGCAGCTTCCGCGAGATGACGCTCGCAACCTCCGCCTCGACCCGTGGAGACCACTCGTTCATGCTCGACCTGAAGAACCCCCTGGCCTCGCCGCACGTCGTCAGCGTGACCGGCGGAGCGGAGGCGGCGGTGCCGGACGGGATGGTCGAGGTCACCGTTTCGTACCGGGATGCCAGTAGCAACGGCCCGGCAACGGCGACCCAAGGGCCGTTCTGGATCGACACCGTCACCCGGGCGCCGATCCTCGGACAGCCGGCCGCCGGTCATCCGTACCCGGGTGCGGTGCCGGTGTCGTTCAGCCTGCCGGAGATGGCGTACGGAACGCCGACGCTGACGTTCACCGGACCGGTCACGCGCAGCATCACGTTCAACTCGACGCCGCTCGGCACGACGACGCTGTCGCTCGACCGCTCGAACCTGACCGGGTCGGCCGGCGTCGCGAGCGCGCCGGAAGGCAACACGCTCCCGGACGGCACGTACACGGTGACGATGGCCTACCAGGATGTGTACGCCAATCCGATTGCGACCGCAATCGTCACCGGTGTCGAACTCGGCCCATTGCCGATCGTGAGCACGACCGTCACCGAGACGACGACGACCGAGCGGGTGACCACGGTCGAGCGGGCCACGACGCTGCCCGGTGAGACCGTGACGGTGACGACCCCGGCCGCGACCGTACCGACGACCGCAGCGCCGCTGCGGCTCGCCGCGACGTTCGCGACCCGGCGGGCCGGCGCCCGCTGGCGCGTCACCGCCAGCTTCGCCGAGCAGGCCGGAGCGAGCCGCTACGTCCTGTCCGCGACGCGCGGCGGCAAGACGGTGCGCGGGGCGTGCAAGTCGGCCGGTCGCCGGGTCACGTGTACAGCCACGGTCGGCTCGGCCGGCACGTGGACGCTGACGGCGGCAGCGCAGGGTGCGAGCTCGGCCGCGGTCGCGACGGCGTCAAAGACCATCCGTCTGTCGGCGCGCTAGCGACCTTAAGCGGGACTCCGGCGCGGCCGACCATCCGGACATGCGTCGCCTCGTGCCGATCGGTCTGTCCTGCTCGCACTGCTTGCGTGTGCATCGCCGGCCGGCGCCTTCCTCGAGATCTACTCCCCGGCCACCGGATCGAGCCACTCGACCAGCCTGGCGATCGACGCGCATCTGTGGGCTCCCGCCGAGGCCCCGATCTGGAAGACCCTCACGTTCACCTACGCCTCCGGTGGGCACGCCTCGGCCGGGAACGCCTGGACGCTCCATCTGACGACCGACGCCGTCGTGCGGGACACGTTCACGACCACGACCACGAACCCGGCCGGCGACAGCGGCGGCGTTGTCGGCAGCGTCACCACGAGCGGCGGCGCTAGCGGGACCTCGCTCCCGGAAGGCGTCTACACGGTCAGCGGCAGGTACTACGAGTCCGGCAGCTCCTTTCAGTGGGTCGACGTCGGGCCGAACACCGGCGTCGTGATCGACCGCACGTCGCTCCCGGCGGCGGTGTCGGCGCCGGCCGGCGGCACCGCCGTGCGGTCGCAGCTCCCGGTCAGCTACTCGCTCGCCGAGGCGGCGACGAGCGTTGTGCTGACGTTCTCCTCGCCCGGGCAGGACGACCGGCTCGTCTCGCTGAACAGCGGCTGGCTCACGAGCGGCAGCCACAGCCTGACCGTCTACCCGTCGGCGATCGGCTACGGCGCGCACGTCCTCGAGATCGGCCCCGACCACAGCTCGCTCCCCGACGGCAACTGGGAGCTGACGGTTCGCACCACCGACACGCTCGGCAACGACACGGCCGAGAGCGACCCGGTCGCCTTCTCGGTCGACACCGCCACCGCGGCTCCCACGCTGACGACGCCGGCGACCGGCCAGTCCTACGCGGGCCGGATGCTCCCGGTCGCGTTCTCGCTGCCGGAGGCGGCGCAGGACACCTCGCTAACCGTGACGTTCACCGCACCGGGAGTGAACCGGGTACTCACGATCGCCTCGAACGGGGCGGGCAGCCGCACCCTGACTGTCGACCGGGATCTCCTGCAGACCACGCCGGGGCTCGCCTACGTCTTCGGCGGGGGCACGCTTCCCGACGGCACCTACACCGTCACGCTCGCCTACCAGGACGCGCTCGGGAACCCGATCTCGCAGGTCGCCGCGACCGGCGTCGCCCTGACGAGTGCGGCGCCGCCGACGCCGGACCCCGGACCGGCGCCGGCGCCCGACCCGGCACCCGACACGACACCGACCTCCCCGCCGCAGACGCTCGCGCCCGTCCTGCCCGGCGCCCTGAACGCGCGCCTGACCGCCAAGCGCACCCGGGCCAAGCGCTGGACGATCAGCGCCACGTCGACGACGTACGCGGGAGCGAAGCGCTACCGGCTGACCGCGCGCCGCGGGAGCCGCACCCGCTCGGCCACCTGCAAGGTGGCCAAGGGCACGGTGCGCTGTTCGCTGGCCGTCACCGCCCGCGGGTCCTGGACCGTGACGGTGGCCGCGCTCGACGGCAGCGGCACGACGCTCGCGGCCGGCACGAAGCGCGTCAGCGCCCGCTGACGCCCCCAGCTGTGTGGCGTTAGCGTCGCTGGAGAAGCACAACGCCACAGAGCTCGCTCGGAGGCGGCCCTATTTCGCGCGGAAGGCGCCGCTGAGCGCGGCCTGGTCGAACGCGGCCGGCGCCGGCGCCCCGGTCGCGAAGCGGTAGAGCGCGACGCGGAAGATCGTGTTGAGCGCGGCGCTCAGCACGCTCGCGACGATCAGGACGAGCAGGGCGATCACGATCGCGGCAGCCGGGGCCGGCTCCAGCAGGAGCAGGAACGCCCCACCGCCGACGACGAACGCGATCAGCCAGATCGGCAGCGAGATCGCGGCGGTGCCGGCGAGCCCCTCGCCCCACTGCTCGCGGATGATCGAGCCGGAGCGCTTGACGGTGTCGGTCGCGGGGAGATCCTCGAAGGCCAGCACCGGAACGACGAAGAACGTGACGATCGCCCAGGCGGTGTCGAGCAGGCTGGAGACGAGCCAGCCGACGACCGGGATGTCCTCGAGCAGCTCCTGGATCGCGCTGATGATCAGCCCCACGAACAGCGTCAGCGCCGACCACCGGGCGATCGCGCCGGTGCGGACGCGCGCCGCGTCGATGCCGTCTGAGAGCGTGCTGCTCTGCCCGTCCATCGACCGCGCCGCCGCTCCGGCGAGCGCGACGTTGAAGAAGACGGTCGCGAAGGTGGCCGCGTAGGCGGCGACCAGCAGGAACGGGACCATCACCCAGTCCTGTTCGACGACAGCCGAAAGGACGGCGCCCGGCCCGAACAGCAGCAGGAACGCAACCGTGGCGCTGATCCCCGCGAGCACCGGGAACGTCAACAGCGTCCGGTCCTGCTTCAGCACCTGCCAGCTCTGCCCCGCCAGCCGCCAACCATTCGAGAATCGCGCGATCACGACGCTCAGCTTATCTGACTACCGCGACGCCCTGAGCGGCGTTTGCGCAAAGTAGATCGCGACGAGGCGAGCGAGGCGCGACGGAGCGACCTATTGGTCGTGACCGAAGCACCGAGCGAAGCATCGTCGCGAGATACGAAGCGCAAACGCCGCTCAGAAGAGTTGGTTTTCGCCGCCGAATACTTCGGAGACGGAATCGTCGGTGAAGATCCGGCGGATCGAGTCTGTCAACAGGTCGGCGCAGCTCAGGACCTGGATGTTGTCCGGGGCGCCGGGGCGGAGCGGGATCGTGTCGGTGACGACGATCTTCTCGAACGGCGCCGTCGCGAGCGTCTCGTAGGCGCCTCCGCTGAAGACCGGGTGCGTCGCCGCCGCGTAGACGCTGGCGGCGCCCTCTTCGAGCACGGTCTTCCCCGCCGCGGTCAGCGTGCCGGCCGTGTCGATCATGTCGTCGACGATCAGCGCGGTCTTGCCCTTGACGTCACCGATCACGTAGCCGATCTCGGCGACCTGCTGCTCGGGGCGCTCCTTGTCGAGGATCGCGAGGTCGGCGCCGAGCTTGTCGGCGAACTTCTTGTTCAGCTTCACGCGGCCGGCGTCCGGCGCGACGACGACGAGGTCACCGAGCTGGAGATCCTTGAAGTGCTGGGTCAGCATCATCATCGCCGTCATGTGGTCGACGGGGATCTGGAAGAAGCCCTGGATCTGGCCGGCGTGGAGGTCCATCGTCAGCACCCGGTCGGCCCCGGCCCCTTCGAGCATGCGGGCCACGAGCCGGGCGCTGATCGGCTCACGCGGAGCCGACTTCTTGTCCTGGCGGCTGTAGCCGTACCACGGGCAGACCGCGATCACGCGGTGCGCCGACGCGCCGACGGCCGCGTCGATCATGAACATCAGCTCCATCAGCGCGTCGTTGACCGTCACGCCCGTCACCGGGTTGCCGCAGATCGGCTGGATCAGGAAGACGTCAGCGCCACGGATCGACTCTTCGTAGCGGCAGTAGACCTCGCCGCTCGAGAACGTCTTCAGCGTGATCGGGCCGACGTCCACGCCGAGCTTGCCGGCGATCCGTGCAGCTAGCTCCGGGTTCGCGCGACCCGAGAAGAGCATCAGCCGCTTGTCGTAGTCGATCGGGAGGCTGGTGGCGACGGACGCGGTCTGGGTGCTCACGGCCGGGCCGATGCTAACCGACGGGCATCCCGACCACCTGACCGTCAGCCGCTGCCGTAACCGTCGACGTTCTTCTGACGTCCGCGCGAGAGCGCGAGCGCGCCTGCCGGGACGTCCTCGGTGACGACGGTGCCCGCGGCGGTGTAGGCGCCCGGTCCGAGCTCGACCGGTGCCACCAGCGCGGTGAGCACGCCGGTCTTGACATCGGACCCGATCGTCGTCCGGGACTTCTTCTTCGTGCGGCCGTCGTAGTTCGCGGTGACGGTGACCGCGCCGAGGTTCGCGTGGTCACCGACGTCGGCGTCGCCGACGTAGCTGAGGTGCGGAACCTTCGCGCCCTCACCGAGGCGCGTGTTCTTGAGCTCGACGAACGTGCCGGCCTTTGCGCCGGCGCCGATCACAGTCCCCGGGCGCAGGTAGGCGTAAGGGCCGACGCTGGCACGCTCGCCGATCTCCGCGTCGACCGCCGTTACCGAAGGGCCGACGCGTGCGCCGGCGGCGACCGACGTCGATCCGCGGAGATGCACGTCCGGCTCGATCAGCGCGTCCTGGCCGATCGTCACACCGGCGTCGATCGTGACCGTGCACGGCGAGACGACGGTCACCCCGGCCGCCATGTGACCGTCGATGATCCGCCGCTGGCAGAAGCGTGTCGCCGCCGCAAGCTCGGCGCGGTCGTTGACGGAGACCATCAGCGAGGGGTCGGTCACCGCCTCAGCGGCGGCAGGGGTGCCACCCGCCCTCAGGAGCGCCAGAACGTCCGGGAGGTAGCGCTCGGCCTGCCCGTTGTCTGAGCCGACCTTCGGCAGCGCATCCGACAGCGCGCTTGCGCCGAAGCAGTAAATGCCGCTGTTGACCTCGTGGATCGCGAGCTCCTCGGCGGTCGCGTCGGCCTCGACCTTCGTCTCGACGATCCGGTCGACGAGCCCGGCCGCGTCGCGCACGACGCGCCCGTAGCCGGTCGGGTCGTCGACTACGGCCGCAGCCACGGTCGCGGGGGCGCCCGACGCCAGATGGGCGTCGACGAGCCCGCGCAGGGTCTCCGCCGTCACGAGCGGGTGGTCGCCGTTCATCACCAACACCGGCAGCTCCGAAGCCTCGAGTGCGGACAGACCGGCGGCCGCGGCACCGGCGGTGCCATCCCCGTGCACGGCTGGGTCCTGGACGGCCTGGGCGACCCTCTCGGGGAGCGCGTCGTCGAGCGAGACGTCCGCGGCCCTGACGACGACGACGTGATCGGCACCGGCTTCGAGCGCCGCGTCGACGGCCCAGCGGATCATCGGTACGCCGCAGATCGGGTGCAGGACTTTCGCAACGCCGGAGCGCATCCGTGTGCCGCGCCCGGCCGCCATCACGATCGCGTTGAACGCCGTCACGGGGCCAGCCTACGTCGGCGCGAGGTCGCACCGGGCGACGGCCGGGCGTTCACACCGCCGGGCCGGTCGGTCACAATGGCCGCAGCCCACCTCTGGGGGGTGGTGTAATCGGCAACACTCCAGGTTTTGGTCCTGGCATTCAGGGTTCGAGCCCCTGCCCCCCAGTTGTCTACTGGACGGCGGGGTCGGCCGGCGGCTGCTCGGGCGCCGGGGCGGCGGCAGGTGCTGCTGCCGCCGCGGCAGGATCCTCGGCAGGAGGCGCCGGCGCAGGCTCTGGCGAAACGGCGCCAGCCGTTTCGCCGACGGGAGCTGAATCCGAAGGATTCGCTTCCGCCTCCTCGGCAGGCGGCGTCACCGCCGGCTCCTCGGCAGGCGGCGTCGGCGCGGCAGGCTCCTCGGCAGGCGGCGTCACCGCCGGCTCCTCGGCAGGCGGCGTCGGCGCGGCAGGCTCCTCGGCAGGCGGCGTCACCGCAGGTTCCTCGGCAGGCGCGGCGGGGACCGGCTCGGGCGCCGGGGCCGGAGCGAGGATCCGCGGCGGCTCGACGCTGAAGATCGTCGTCTCGGTCTCCTCGACCTGGGCCGCCGGAGCGCCGGAGCCGGTACGGCCCTGACGCCACGTGTCGCTGACGCCGTCACCGTCCGAGTCGACGGCAACCGGCGCACCCCCGACGGGGCGCTGCCCCTCGCGCACCGGAGCCGGCTTGCCGGCGTCGGTCGTGCCGGGTGAGCCGGCGGCCGATGACACCCGCGCCGAGTCGGGCTGGGCCCTGCCCGACGGATCGATCGTGCTTGCGTCACCGGGCGCCTCTCCGGCGGCGGAGCCGCCCGCCGAGACGCTGACGCCGGACGTGCGCGATTCGATCACGCGCGGACCCGAGAGCACCGCAGACGGCGTGCCCGGCGCCGGCATCGACACCTCGGCGACGAGCGGGGCCGCGACCTCGGGCCAGTCGTCGAACGCGAAGACGGTGCCGCGAAGCGTCGTCTGGCCGATGCCGATCATCGCGAGCGCGGCGGTGACGCCAGCAGTCAGAAGGAGGGGGCTGTGAGTACGGGAGGACATGCGCCTGACATCCAAGGAGACGATCCACTCCTCATATCGGCAACCGGCGCACGGGTCATGAGGGCCTTTGAGAACTTCTTAGGAATCTCCGAGAAAACGGCCGCTGGGTGCGGCGAAATCTCGATCTGCCTCGCAACAGCGACAAGCCTCGCGTCCTCACTTCACTTGGCGGTGCATAGTGAATTCCGTTAGCTTCCGTCCGACCGACAGGATCGGAAGGGGACCGATGGCGGGGTTGATCAGCAGACGTTCGAGCGGGATCTGCGCGGTGGCGGCACTCGGGGCGATGTCCGTGTCCGAGCGGGCCGTGGCGCAGGAGCCGGTCACGGTGTCGAGCGCGGCAGGGCTCGGGCCGGTTCAGTCGAGCTGGGACGACGGAAAGGGACAGTTCGTCCCGTCGCTGCCAAGCGGCGCCGACGGTGCAGCCCGGCGAGCGTTCGGGGCGCGGTTCGCCGGCCTGCACTACTGGCGCGCAGAAGGCAGCGCGCCGGTGCTCGCGATCCATCTCGTCGGCGGGTCGGCGGCCGACGAGGCGGCCGTCCGGGCGCTGATCGCCACAGGCGCCCTCGGCGAGGTTCGGACGCCGGTGCGGATCGTGCCGGCGGCGGCGAGCGAGCGTGAGCTGCGGCGCGGCGTCCGCGCGATCGCGACCAGGATCGGGCGCGAGATCACCGGGGCCGGCATCGACACGCTGCGCAACCAGGTCGTCCTGACCAGCCGGCGCACCGCCCGCGCCGCTGACAACGGCGTCGCGGCAAGGCTGTCGCCGACGCCGTCCGAGCGGCGGCTCGGCCGCGACCTCGGCCTTCCCGGGCGTGCGATCCGATGGGAGGCTGGAGCTCCGGCGCGACCGCTCGCGCTGTCGATCGAGATGTCCGGGATCTACGGCGGCACGCGGATCTTCCTGCCGGTGGCCGGCACGAACAGCCTCTACCTGTGCACGGCCGGCTGGGCGTTCACCGCGTCCTACGGCCGCTTCATGACCACCGCGGGCCACTGCGGCCCCCCGGGCAGGCCGGTACTCAGGTCGTTCAGCCCGGATGTTCAGATCAGCGCGATCCGCGCCAGCGCGTACAACACGACGAGCGGCGACATAGCCGACTACCCGGCCGCGTTCGCCTCGGCGCGCCAGTACGTCGGCGGCAACGACATCCGCTACGTGCAGGCGGCCTCCTCGCCACGCGTCGGCGAGTGGGTCTGCTTCTACGGCGCGTCGTCCCAGCAGTACAGCTGCGGCTCGGTGTCGATCGTCGGCCGCACGTACGTGCCCTCCGGGTTCAACGGCGCTCGGGTCGGCCACCAGTTCTGCACCGTCAACCAGGGCCCCAATTCGGGCGGCGACAGCGGCGCCGCGGTCTGGATCCCGTGGTTCCAGAACGACCAGCGGAAGATCTCGCTGCGTGGCACCTTGTCGGCCGGCGGCCCGGGGCTGATCTGCGCCACGGATGCGAGCGTCACGCTTCTGCAGTCCGCGGCGTTGCCAGCCACCGAGACGCCGCCCTGCTCGTGACCGTCAGCTGCCGGTCGCGCGCTCGGACGCCGGCCCTGCCGGCCCCGGGATCCCCAGCACTCGCATCGCCTTGAGGCCGAGGCTGAGCCGCTCGCGCCCGTCGGTCGAACCGACATCGAGCCCAGAGAGCTCGCGGACGCGTTCGAGCCGGTAGCGGATCGTGTGCCGATGCGTGAACAACCGCTGGGCAGTGTTCGCGACGTTGCCGTCCGCTTCGAGGAACGCGTCGATCGTCTGCACGAGGTTCGTCTCGTACTGGCCGTCGTAGGCGGCGACCGGGGCGATCGTCTCGTCGTAGAAGCGGCGCAGCTCGTCGGGATCGTCGCTCATCGCCGGCAGCAGCAGGCGGTACGCGCCGGTGTCCTCGAACGCGAGCAGGCGTACCCCGTCCTCCTCGGGCGCGGTGCCTTCGGCGACGTTGACCGCCAGCTCGGCCTCGTCGGCCGCACGAACGAGCTCGCCACCGTCGCGCGCGATCCGGCTACGGCCGGCGGCGAGCGTGTGCCCCGGAAGCGCACGCAGCTCCCGGATAACGGCATCGGTCGCGCGGACCGCATCGGAATCCTCGGCGGTCGGTAGCAGGATCAGAACCTCGGCGTACGGAGCGTCCCCGCGTCCGGCCCCTGCGATCGACGCCGCGTTCGCGGCCCTCGCCCCCCGCCATGCGGCTCCGGTCACGCGTTCGCGCCAGCCGTCCGGAGCCGAGGACTGCACGCGCGCACGCACGACGAGCATCGTCAGGCCGCGTGCGAGGTCGATGCCTAGCGCCGCCGCTCCGGCGGCAGCCTCGTCCGGATCGCCGCGGCCCGCCCGGGTCAGCTTGGCCAGCAGCTCGGCGGCGGCCTCCTCGGATGCCTGAACCGGCACCTGCAGGCGCGCGAGCTCCGATGCGACGAGCTGCATCAGCAGCGTCTCGACGTCCGCCGCTATCCCCGGCGCCGAAGCGGGCCGACGCAGCCGCAGTTCCCCGACGTCAGCTCCGCCTGCGCTGAGCGAGAAGCGCTCGACGCCGGCCCCGCCCGAGGAGAGTGCCTTCTCGTCGGTCGACGAGCGCGCGGCGAGGACGAGCACCGAACCGGCGCCATCGAGGAGCATCGCGCCGCCACCGAGCTCCCTCGCGAGCGACCGCACCAGCTCCGGCAGACCCCGGTCCCCCGCGGCGACTGCGGCGATTGCGCTGAGACCGGTGATCGGCGCCTCGTCGGCCACGGCCAGTCTCCGCTCAGACGGAGATGCGGTCCCAGTACCAGACGACGGTGCCGCCGGCGACGACACCGACACCGATGAACGCGACGAGCACGTAGAGGCTCAGGACCGCCGCGATCAGCCGCTGCCAGAGCCGCTCGTAGGCGGTCCACGCGGGGATCAGGATCCACGCGACGTACGCCACGACGATCAGGACGCCGCAGCAGGCCGCGATCAGGTAGATGAGCGCTTCGTTGGTCATCGTCTCGTCCGCGCATTCTGACGCACGTAGTCCGCGAATACGGCCATGAGCGCACACGCGGCGTAGAGCGCGGCGCCGAGGCCGACCCCGCCGACGACGTCCGAGAGGTAGTGAGCGCCCAGGTAGACGCGGGTCGCGCCGACGACCACGACGACCGCGATCGACGCGAGAACGAGCGCGGCCGGCCGGGCCAGGCCGGGCAGCGCGCGTGCCACGACGACCCCGATCGCGAGCCAGGCGACGGCGTGCGCCGCGTGGCCGGACGGGTAGGAGTAGCCGTCGACGTCGATCAGCGGATCGGCGGGACGAGGCCGCTCGACGATGTTCTTCGTCACCGCGACGGCGATCCAGATCAGAACGCTGCCTGCGACGAGCGTCGCCGCCTCCCAGATCATCCGGCGGTAGAGGAGGAACCAGCAGGTCAGCGCCAACGCCGGGATCAGCACCGCGGAGGACGCGAACTCGGTGACCACCCTCGCGATGTCGACGAGCGTGTCGTTGCGAAGCGTCTGCGCGAGTTCCGCGGCGCGTTCGTCGCCGGGTATCAGGGTGGCCGTGCGGAGCTCGAGGTAGTTGCCGATGAAGCCGAACGCGCCGACGGCAAGGATCGCGTGGAGCGTCGTCACCTCGAGCCCGAGCTCACCGGGCGTGAGCCGCCCGGCGATGAAGACGCGCAGCGCGCGGGTACGGCGCCAGAGCGGCCGCACTACGCGGGCGACCGGGCGCATGACGGGGCGGTCGAGCGTCCGCGAGATCCAGTGCGCCAGCTCGTCGCGGTGCTCGGGAACCCGCAGATAGCGATAGATCCAGATCCCCCCGACGAGGACGGTGATCGTCGTCCCGAGCGCGAGCGCGCCGCGCTCGGCGACTGCGATGACGCGATCGAAGCTCTGCCAGAACACGTAGCCGAGCACGAGCAGAGAGCTGGCCCAGGCGCCGGCACCGAGGATCGAGTACGGCAGGAAGCGGCGCAGCGGCATGCCGGACGAACCGGCGAGGAAGGGATTGACCGCCCGCACGATGCCGATGAAGCGCCCGAGGAAGACGGCCTTGCCGCCGTGGTCGTCGAAGAAGCCGTCGACGCGCTCCAGCCGCTCCTTGGTGATCGAGAACTTCGGCCCGTGCTTGACGAGGAACTCGCGGCCGAGCCGGTGACCGGCGTAGAAGCTGGCGACGTCGCCGAGGACGGCGCAGCTCCAACCGATCGCGATCAGGACGATCAGCGACACCTCGCCCTGGCCGGCGACGACGCCGCCGAGCAGCATGAACGACTCCCCCGGGGCGACCAAGCCGACGAACGCACCGGTCTCGAGGAACGCCATCAGGCCGACGACGAGGTACGTCCACTGCCCGAGCGCCGAGGAGAGCCCCTCGATCAGCTTCTTGACGTTCGGGAATTCGACGATTCCGAGCCCGGCGAGCAGCAGCACGACGGCGCCGATCGCCGCGCCGATCAGCAGCGGCGGCTCGAGGTGGCGGCGGCGGAGCGCGATCAGCGCGACGAAGGCGAGCGCCCCGGCGAGCGGCACAGGATGGATCTGCGCGAGCGGGAGGATCAAGTGACCTCCCCCGCGTCGGGGCCGACCGACTTCGCGATGATCGACCCAGGCGTGGCGTCGGCGGCCACGCGGGCAGCGTCGATGTCATGGAACAGGCCGACGACGGTCGGCCCGCTGCCGCTGACGAGCGCACGGTCGGCGCCTAGGCCGGTCAGCGCGTCGATCGTCTGCTGCAGGTCGGGACGCAGTGACAGCGCGGCCGGCTCGAGCTCGTTGACGCAGAGCTCGTCGGGGAGGTCGGGTAGCGCTGCGCGGACCTGCTCGTAGCCCGCTGCGAGTTGCGCCGCGGTCCGCGGGATTCCGAGCGCGTCGGCCTCGCGGTAAACGTCGGCTGTGCTCAGGCCGCGGTCCGAGGGCACGACGACCGCGCCGTAGCGGACGACGCCGGGCACGCGTTCGAGCAATTCTCCGGCGCCGGTCGCGAGCACTCGCCCGGGGCGGATCTGCGACGGCACGTCGGCGCCGATCGCGAACGCGAGGCCCTCGAGCTCGTCTGCTGATCCGAGGCCGGTGTGGTGGTGCAGAAGCCGCAGCACGGCGCCGGCGTCGGCCGAGCCGCCGGCCATCCCGCCGGCGACCGGCACGCGCTTGGCGATCTCAACGCGGACCGGCGCGCCGTCCCAGCGGTGATGCTCGCGGAAGAGCCGGATCGCGGCGGCGGCGATGTTGACCTCGGGCGCGACGCCCTCGCAGACGACCTCGTCGGCATCTACGTCCTCGCCGGCGGCGGTCAGGACGACGCGGTCGTGCAACGACAGCGACTGCATCACGGTGACCAGCTCGTGGCGACCGTCCTGCTCGCGGACGGGGCCCAGCAGCAGGCAGACGTTGACCTTCGCCGGGGCCTGCGTCTGCAGCCTCATCGGTCGCTCTCCACGCGCGCATCGTTCCAGAGCGCGGCCAGCTCCGGCGGCGACAGCCGCTCGGCACGCACGTCGTCGGGGTGGCCGAGCCGTGCGAGCGCGGCGCGGATGCGGTCGCGTTCCTCCCCGTTGCCGGTGTGCAGGGCGACCGAGCGCGCGAGCGCCTTGCGCCGGTGCGCGAACGCGCCGTGGACGAAGTCGCGCAGCTCAGGCGGCGCGGCCGGTCCGGTGCGGTCGAGCACGACGAGCACCGAGTCGACATTCGGAACCGGGTGGAAGACCGTGCGCGGGACCTTGCGATGAACGCGCACGTCGCAGGCGAGCTGCGCGAGCACGCTCGGGATGCCGTAGTCCTTGCCGCCGGACGCGGCGGCGAAGCGCTCGCCGACCTCCTTCTGCACCATCGCGACCCATCGCGTGACCGACGGCAGCCCGGCGACGGTGTCAAGAATGACGGTCGCGGCGATGTTGTACGGCAGGTTGGCGACGACCTTCGTCGGCTGCGGATCGAGCGCGGCGAGGTCGAGCTTCAGCGCGTCGATCATGTGCAGCGTCGTCGTCTCCGCGTACGGCGCGAGCGCCTCGCGCAGGGGCTCCTCCAGCTCGCGGTCGACCTCGACGACGTGGGTGTGCGCCGCCCGTGCGGCGAGGTGTTCGGAGAGCACGCCGAGGCCGCCGCCGACCTCGAGTACGACGTCCTCGGTCTCGATTCCGGCCGCCCGCTCGATCACTCCGAGGATGTTCGAGTCGATCAGGAAGTTCTGGCCGAGGTCACGGCGCGGGCGCACGCCGAACTGCTGGAGCCGGCGGATCGAAGGCTGCGTGGGCGCGTCGTTCACGCGCCCCAACCGAAGAGGCGGTTCGCGTTGGCGGTGACAAGCGCGTCGAGCTCGGCGTAGCTCTGACCACGCAGCTCGGCGACGAACTGGGCCGTCTCGGTGACGTACGCGGGCGTGTTGCGCTCCTTGCGCATCGGCTGTGGCGTGAGGTACGGGGCGTCGGTCTCGACCAGCAAACGGTCGCCGGGAACCCGTGCCGCGGCCTCGTGCAGCTCGGTGTTCTTCGGGTAGGTGACGTTGCCGGCGAACGAGATCCACCAGCCCTCGGCGAGGCACTCGTCGAGGTGCTCGGGCATCGAAAAACAGTGGAGGATCACGTCGAGCCCGCTGGCGTGCTCGCGAAGCGTGGCGATCGTCTCCGCCTCGCACGCGCGCGTGTGGATGACGAGCGGCTTCTCCAGCTCGCGCGCGATCTCGATCTGGCCGCGGAACGCGCGCCGCTGATCGTCCTGTGGCGCGTGCTCGCGGAAGTCATCGCGCCCGGTCTCGCCGATCGCCACGCAGCGCTCGTGGCGGGCGACGTCAGCGATCTCTGCCAGGTCCGCGTCGGTGACGCCGGTGGCGTTGTTCGGGTGCAGGCCGCAGGCAACGTAGACCTCGGGGAACGGCTCGGCGCGGGCGAGCGCCTGGCGCGAACTCGCAGCGTCAAGTCCGACCGTGAGGATGCGGGTGATACCGACCGCGCGGGCGTCTGCGACGAGCGCTGCGTCCGGTGGCTCGCACGAGGCCAGATGGGTGTGCGAGTCGATCACTGCGGCTTCGGGAACAGCGGCTCGAGGTCGGAGACCGTCGTCGGCAGCGCGGCGCCGTACGTCGCCGCCGCGTAGGTGTGGTCGCTCGCGCCGAGCGTGCCAAGCAGCTGCGCGGCGCGCTCGGGGATCCACGGCAGCAGCAGCACGGTGACGGCGCGGACGCCTTCGATCAGCGTCGCCAGCGCGCGGTCGAGGTCGGTGGCCTTGGTCTCGTCCTTGGCGAGCTGCCAGGGCGCCTGCTCGTCGACGTAGCGGTTGAGCCTGCGGATCCGCTGCCAGATCTCCTCGAGCGCGGCGGTCAGCTCGATCTCGTCGATCTGCCCGGCGACGGTCTCCGGCAGCCCGGCGAACTCGGCGACGATCGTCTCGTCGAGCGCGACCTGAGGAACGGCGCCGTCGCGGTAGCGCAGCACCATCTTGATCGTGCGGCTCGCGAGGTTGCCGTAGTCGTTGGCGAGCTCGGATTCGTAACGGCTCTCGAAGTCGGCGGCCGAGACCGAGCCGTCCTGCCCGAACGAGACGTCGCGCAGGAGGTAGAAGCGGAGCGCGTCGGCGCCGAACTGGTCGATGATCTCGAACGGGTCGAGCACGTTGCCGAGCGACTTGCTCATCTTGTGGCCGTCCATCAGCAGGTAGCCGTGGACGAAGACGCGCTCAGGCACCGGCAGGCCAGCGGCGATCAGCAGCGCCGGCCAGAAGACGCAGTGGAACTTGAGGATGTCCTTGGCGATCAGGTGGACCGACGCCGGCCAGAAAGTGTCTGTGAGGTCTTCACCGTCGCGCGCGAAGCTGAGCGCCGTGTAGTAGTTGAGCAGCGCGTCGAACCAGACGTAGAACACGTGGCCGTCGTCCCACGGCACCGGCACGCCCCACGTCAGCTTGGCGCGCGTCAGCGAGACGTCGTTGAGCCCCGACCGGATGAACGACAGCGCCTCGTTGCGGCGCGAGTCGGGGCCGGCGAACTGCGGCTGCTGCTCGTAGAGCTGCTCGAGCCGCTCCTGCAGTGCCGAGAGCTTGAAGAAGTAGTTCTCCTCCTGCTCACGGGTCAGCTCGATCAGGTGGATCGGGCAGCGGTTGCCGTCGGCGATCTCGGTCTCCGACTTGAAGTCGGCGCAGCGGGGGCAGTACCAGCCCTCGTAGGTGCCGAGCTCGACGTAGCCGTTGTCCTTGACGCGCTGGAGGATCTCCTGGACCTTCGCGACGTGGCGCGGGTCCGACGTGCGGATGAAGAAGTCGTTGCTCGCGTTCAGCAGCGGCGCGAGCGCCTTGAAGCGCTCGGCGTTCTGGTCGGCGAGTTCGCGCGGCGTCATCCCGGCGGCCTCGGCGGCGAGCGCGACCGGCTCGCCGTGCTCGTCGGTTCCGGTCAGGAAGAAGACCTCCTCACCGCGCTGGCGGTGATGCCGGGCGAGCACGTCGGCGGCGATCGTGGTGTAAGCGTGGCCGAGGTGCGGCGCGGCGTTGACGTAGTAGATCGGCGTGGTGACGTAGAAGGCCATGCGCGACGCGCAGGCTACCTGCGAGGAGCAGCGCCAGCCCGAGGCCGAGGCTGACGACGACCGGCAGCGGGACCGGAGACGGGCTCGGCGCCGGGCTCGCCGCAGGCACGGGCGCCGGGGCCGGCGGTACGCCGGCGCGCGGGCGTCCGCGGGCCCGGGGCGCGAGCAGCGGGTCGGTCGGCTCCGCCGGATCGTCGAGCAGCGCGAGCGGGTCGCGGTAGGCGAACGGATCGCCGTCGCGGCGCGCTCCGAGTCTGATGCGGCCGGTCTTGCCGGCGGCGCCGATGCGCTGCCCAGCGCGCACCGCGTCGTCGCGGCGCAGCTCGACCAAGGCGAGCCCCAGCTCGGTCGCGATCAGCGCACCGCAGTCGATCGAGACCCCACGGCCACCGCCCGGGAGCCGGCCGGCGTGCCGGACCCGTCCACTACAGACCGCGCGGACCGGCGCGCCGGGGGCGGCCGCGAGGTCGGCACCGCGGCGCTGGCCGGCGGCGAACGGGGCGCTTCGGTCGTAGGCGAATGGCTCGGCGACCTCGACCTCGTCCAGCGGTGGATGCCATCCGGCCTCGGCCGGCGGGACGATCAGAAGCCCGGCGGCAACAGCTGCTGCGACGAGAGTGCGCACCGGCCGTGAAACTATTCGCCGCCGTCCGCGTTCTCGTCGATGTCCACGGAATCGTGACGGTGTCGCCGCAACGGCTTCCGAATCTCAGGAGATACTTCACAGATGCCTCATCGTCACCGCCTCCTCGCGCTCGCAGCCGTAGGCGCTACGGCCCTGCTCGCCCAGAGCGCCTCCGCTGCAAGCGGTGACCTCGTCCGCGCGAGCCTCTCGAACGCGGGCGCCCAGGCCCCGACCGGCGCTGACGCCGGAGTGATCTCGGCAACCGGCCGGTACCTGGCGTTCGTCAGCGCCGACGACCTGACCGGCAGGGCCACCGGCGGCAAGAAGCAGCTCTACGTGCGTGATCTGCAGGCGGGGACGACCGTGCTGGCGTCGGCGGGCATGAACGGGCCGGCGAACGACGACGTCGTCCCCGGCGACGCGTTCAACCCGTTCATCGACATCAGCACGACCGGCCGCTTCGTCGTCTTCGGTTCGGCGGCGACGAACCTCGTGAGCGGTGACACCAACGGCAAGGCCGACGTTTTCCGCAAGGACCTCATCACCGGAACGCTCGAACGCGTCTCACCGAACGAGGGCACCGGCGACAGTCGCGACCCGTCGGTCAGCGGCAGCGGTGGCCGAGTCGCCTACGTCAACGACAGCCCGAACCTTGTCGCCGGCGATCTGAACGCAGGGTCTGACGTGTTCGTCGGCAGGGCGATCTACCAGGGGTGGAGCAACCTCGTCGTGTCGACCGCCGCCGACGGTGCGCTGGCCAACGGCTTCAGCGAGCGCCCTTCGATCAGCGCCGACGGGCACACGGTCGCGTTCGAAGCCGGCCCGGCGACGACGAACCTCTACGCCGGTGACAGCAACGGTGTCAACGACGTGCTCGTCAAGCGCATCTCGGAGCCGACGACGACGCTCGACGCTCGCATCGTCGACGGGCTGACGAACAAGATCGCTCCTGTGCCTGCCGCCGTGTTCAAGGACGCGGCGACCACCTCGGGCGCGGACGTGAAGGGTGGCAACGCCCCGGACATCTCGGCAGACGGCCGCTACGTCGTCTTCCAGACGAGCGCGGCGCTCTCGACCGCCGACGCGAACGCTGCGAACGACATCTACTGGCGCGACGTGAAGACCGGCACGACAGAGCTGGCGTCGGTCGTCAGCGGCGGGGGCCAGGCCGGCAACGGCGCGTCGACCGGCGCGTCGGTCAGCGCCGACGGGACCCGGGTGGCATTCATCAGCGCGGCGACCGACCTGATCTCGAGCGACCTCAACTCGGCGCCCGACGCCTTCGCGCGGACATTCGGGATCGGCACCGGCACGACCGTCCGTCTCTCTCAGCGTGCTGACGCGACCGCGCTGCCGACCGCGACCGACACCGTCTCGCTCTCCGGGAGCGGTGGCGCGGCGGCGCTGACGACAGTTGCCGCCTTCGCCGCTGATGACACCAACACGGCGAGCGACGTCTACCGCAAGGAGCTCACCCCGACCGACACGACGGGGCCGACCATCGGACAGGTCACATGCGACGCCGGGTACAAGGGCAGCGTCGCGACCTACAACACGACCGCCTCCGACCTCGCCGGGATCGCAACAGCCGAGATCAGCGGGACCCTCGTCGGCACCTCGGTCGTGGCCGACGGCATCGACACGCGAGCGCTCCGCTACGAGAGTGCCCAGGACCTGACCGGCGGGATAACGTTCTTCGACGGAGCCGGCAACAGCACGAACCGGCCCGTTGCGGAGACCGCTCCGTTCTGCACGATTTCGCGCGGTGAAACGCCTGGCACGACCACGCCCGTCGCCAAGCCGCGCATCCTCGGCCTGAAGCTGGTCCGCAAGGGCGTCCGCGTGACGATCTCGACGCCTGTCAAGGGCACGGCCCGGCTCTCGATCGGCCGGGTGGTGATCAGGCGCGGCAAGACGACCTACCCACGCGTCGGCAAGATCCGCAACGTCAAGGTCAAGGCCGGGCGGACGACGATCACGCTGCAGCGCCCGAAGAAGCGCGGCTCCTACCGGGTCGTCGCTTCGGTCAAGACAACCGCCGCGACGACGCTCTACAAGCGCTTCGCGATTCGCTAGCCGCGCTCGGTGTGGGCCCTATAGAGCCGGTTCGCCGGCACGCCGGTGAGGCCGGCGACGACGGTCGCCGCGGGGCGCACCTTGGCGCCCGCGTCGACCAGCGCTTCGAGCGCGTCGAGCGCGGTCTGGAGCGCGACGGCCTCGGCGTCGGCACCGCCGATCACGAGCACCACCTCGCCGCGCGGAGCCTCGGCCGCGTAGCGCTCCGCAAGCTCCGCGGCGGTCCCGCGGACGACCTCCTCGTGGAGCTTCGTCAGCTCGCGACAGACGGCGACCGGGCGTCCGGCGTCCGCCTCCGCCAGCACCGCCAGAGACGCCGCGACGCGCTTCGGTGACTCGAACGCGACCAGCGTCTCGGCCCCACCGTTGAGCAGCTCGCGCAGCTCGCCCTGCTTGCGCGGCAGGAAGCCGGTGAAGCGCCAGCGGTCGGACGGCAGATCCGAGGCGACGAGCGCGGTCAGCACCGAGGACGGCCCGGGCAGCACCTCGACCTCGAGCCCGGCCGCGACCGCCGCGTGCAGGACCGCGAACCCGGGGTCTGAGACGAGCGGCATCCCGGCGTCGGAGACGAGCGCGACGGTCTCCCCCTGCTCGATCCGCCTGACCAGCTCGGTCGCCCGGGCCTGCTCGTTGTGCTCGTGGTAGCTGACGGTCGGCACGGTCACGCCGTAGCGGTCGAGCAGCACGCGCGTGTGGCGCGTGTCCTCACAGGCGATCACGTCGGCCTCGCGCAGCGCGGCGAGCGTGCGCAGCGTGATGTCCTCGAGGTTGCCGATCGGCGTCGGGCAGATGACGAGGCGGCCATTCATTCGGTCGCCAGCCGATCATGGGCGAGCATCGCGGCGCCGACCATCCCGGCGCTCTCGCCGAACTCGGTCGCCACGATCGACACGTCGTCTCGCGACGGGCTCAGCGCCCGCGCCTGCACCGCCGCGCGCGCCGGCGTCAGCAGCAGCTCCCCGGCGGCCATCACGCCGCCGCCGACGACAACGACCTCGGGGTTGAAGATGTTCACGAGGCTCGCGATCCCGATCCCGAGCAGCTCGCCCATCCTGTCGAGGAGGTCGAACGCGACCGGGTCGCCATCGTGGGCGAGCTCGGTCGCGAGCGCACCGTCGAGCGCGCGCCCGCCGGCGGCGGCGCGGGCGATCGCCGAGTGCGGCTGGTCGTCTGCGATCTCGCGGACACGGCGGCCGAGGGCCGTGCCGGAGACGAGCGTCTCGAAGCAGCCGAGGTTCGGGCAGTCGCCGGAGCACGGCCCGCCGTCGTGGTCGAGCGTGATGTGGCCGAACTCGCCGGCTGCGCCGGACGCGCCGCGCATCACCGCTCCCCCGCAGACGATCCCGCCGCCGATCCCGGTGCCGAGCGTCAGCAGCAGCGCGGTCTGCGCACCACGGGCAGCGCCGGCGCGGTGCTCGGCGACCATCGCGCAGGTCGCGTCGTTGTCGAGCGCGACCGGCACCCCGAGCCGCTCGGAGAGCAGATCGCGGACCGGGAGCCTGCCGAGCGGCAGATGCATCGTCGCCCCGGCGACGCCGGTGCGCTGGTCGACCAGCGACGGGATGCCGACGCCGACCGCGGCTGCAGGGGCGCCGGCGGCATCCTCGGCCTCGCGGACCGCGGCAACGACCGCCTCGATGACGTGCTCGGCGGACCGCTGCTCGCCGTGGTGACGGTGGGCGCGGTGCGCGACCTCGCCGTCGGCAGAGACGACTCCTGTGAGGGCCTTGGTGCCACCGATGTCGATGCCGATCACGCAGTGCTCCGGCACAGTGCGTCACCCTATCGGCCGATGGCAACGCCGGACCGAGAGCCGCCGCGCTACCGCAAGTACCGCGCGCGGCGGTTTCGCCGCGGGTCGGGCGCGCTCACAGCGCCACCGGCGTCGGACGGCGGCACGCAGCGCCAGCCGCCGTCCGCGCGGCCGCGACCGCGGCAGCCCGGCACTCCCGCGAGCTCTGAAGCGTTACGTACGCCAGGCGTAGGTAACGCTTCAGAGCTCCCGCCGCGGCGGGCGAAGCCGAAGCGGCGGCGACGCGGGCGCCGGCGACTGCTGCGGCTCGCGCTGAAGCTCGCGTTCTGGTGGGTGGCGATCTCGCTCGTCGTCTTTCTCGTCAGCGCACAGCTCCACCAGGCGAGCGTCGACGGACTCGGCGGCGGCGGCTTTCCGCTGACGAGCCCCAACAACGTGCTCGTGCTCGGCTCCGACGCGCGGCCCGAAGGCAAGGGCGAGCCGGGTTCCGGGGGAGCCGGGAGATCGGACTCGATCATGCTGCTGCGCGTCGGCGGCGGCGCCAACAGCCGGCTCTCGATCCCGCGCGACACGCTCGTGCCGATCCCAGGCCACGGCCTCGACAAGATCAACGCGGCGTACGCGTACGGCGGCACGAGCCTCGCGGTGCAGACGGTCGAGAACTACCTCGGGATCCCGATCCACCACGTGATCGAGGTCGACTTCGAGAACTTCCCGAAGCTGATCGACGCGATGGGCGGGATCACCTACAAGGGCTCGTGTGTCGTCTCGCGGATCAACGGCGGCTACAAGAACGGCGGCTACACGCTGCGGATCCCGGCCGGGCGGACGCACATCGACGGCAAGCAGGCGCTCGCGCTCGCGCGCACGCGGAAGAACCTCTGCAACCCGCGCGAAAACGACCTCGCCCGCGCGAAGCGCCAGCAGAAGCTCGTCGGCGCGATGAAATGGCGGATGCTGACGCCGATGGCGTTCGTCCGGCTGCCGTGGATCGCCTGGCAGGCGCCGCGCACGCTGCGCAGCGACATGAGCGGTTTCAGCCAGCTCGGCCTGTTCGGCGGGATGATCATCGGTGGTGGCGCGGAGTCGCGGATCCTTCGGCCCGACGGAGTCGCCACGTCCCCCGGCGGCGGCGCGGCCCTGACCGTCTCCCCGGCGCGGCGCGAGGCGGCGGTGCGGCGGTTCTTGAAGGGCTGAGCGCTTGTATTTCTTCCTAGGCTGCCGATATTCTTCCTAGGAAGATGGCGCTGAACATCAAGGACCCCGAGACGAGCCGGCTCGCGCGTGAACTCGCTGCAACGACCGGCGAGACGATCACCGAGGCCGCGCGCCGCGCGTTCGAGGAGCGGCTCGCGCGACTGCATGCCGAGCGCACCCGCGACACGGAAGCGAAGCTGCGCGAGGTGCGGAAGATTCAGGAGCACTTCGCGTCGCTCCCGATCGGCGATGACCGCACCCCCGACGAGATCATCGGCTACGACGAGCACGGTCTCCCAACCTGATGGTCGTCGACAGCTCGGCGCTGATCGCGGTCCTCGCCGACGAGCCGGACGCGGCCACGCTCTTCGCCGCTCTCACGGCCGCGTCACGGCCGGTGATCTCGGCCGCGACCTACGTCGAGGCTTCGATCGTTGCGGACAACATGCGCAGGCCTGGCGGCGCCGCGGACCTCGACCGCCTGATCGCCGCCCTCGCGATCGAGATCGTCCCGTTCGACACCGCCCAGGCCGGGATTGCACGCCAGGCCGCCCGCGACTACGGCCGCGGCAACCACCCCGCGAAGCTCAACTTCGGCGACTGCTTCAGCTACGCGCTGGCGATCGCACGCCATGAGCCGCTCCTGTTCAAGGGCGACGATTTCGCGCTGACCGACGTGCTCGTGGCGGACGCGGCGGCCGAGTAGGCTCGCGCCGTGCTCGCACGCCTCGTCACCGTCGCCACGTTCGGATTGGCCCTCACCGCCAGCACGGCTGAGGCAGACGTCTTCCCGGGCACGGAGACGGAGACGGCCGGCAACGTCACGGCGACGCTGACCTACACGGCCAAGGGCGACGGCGTCGCCAGCGAGCTCGTGATCGCGCGCGACGGGACCGAGGTGCTGCGCGCGCCCGCCGGTACCAGCGCCTGCGGCGACGAGCCGGCCGCGATGTGCGGCCCGCCGGGCGCGATCGGCGGGCCCCCGGCCGAGTCGCTGGAGGTCGTCGATCTCGACGGTGACGGCGAGCCGGAGGTGATCGTCGACGCGTACTCGGGTGGCGCGCACTGCTGCACGTTCAGCGAGATCTCTCGCTGGACCGGCAGCGGATACGTGACGAAGTCCCGCAATTGGGCCGACGACGGCTACCGGCTCGATAACACGAGCGGAGACGCCTCGCCCGAGTTCGTCACGGGCGACTCACGCTTCACCTACCGCTTCGAGGCGTACGCGTTCAGTGGCAGGCCCGTCCGGATACTCGCCTACGCGGCAGGCAAGTTCACCGACGTGACGAGGCAGAACCTCGCGCTCGTCCGAACAGATGCAGCCGACCAGTGGGCGTCGTTCCGGAAGGTACGCCGCGACAAGCTTGGCCGCGGCTTCGCCGCCGCCTGGGCAGCCGATCAGTACCGACTCGGGAAGCGCCCCGCGGCGCTCCGGACGCTGCGATCGGAAGCGAGGAAGGGTCGTCTCGGTGCCCTCTATGACAGGACGACCGCCGCCAGCTTCATCAAGATGCTCGACCGGCTGCTGAAGAGCTGGGGCTACGCGCCGGGCTAGGGCGCTCGCCGCCTCAGTCCTTCTTCTTGCCCGGCTTCGCCGGCTTGTCGGTCGGCTTCTTGTCGGCCTTGCTGTCCGACTTGGCCTTTTCGGCCTTCTTGTCAGCCTGCTTGGCCTCGTAGTTGTCGGCGCCCTTCTCAGCCGACTCCTTGAGCTCCCGGTTGCGGCGCCGCGTGCCGTAATCGGTGTTGTGGAAGCCCTTGCCTTTGAAGTGAATTGCGGGCGCGTGCAGCACCTTCTCGACCGGGACGCCGGTCTCGGGATCCTTCGTGAGGGCGTCGTCGGTGAACGACTGCATGACCTCGAACGTGGTGCCGTCGGGGCGGCGGTACTCGTAGATCGGCATTGGCACTCGAAGTATAGGAGTGCCAGAGGGCGGCTCAAGGTTCGGCGGCCCACGACCGATATGTATTTGGAATACTATGTCTTTGAAGCCATATGACGGCCGCCGAACTAATCCGCTCAACGCGCCTCGAAGCCGGCCTCACGCAAGCCGAGTTGGCATCTCGAATGGGCGTCGACCAGGGAGCGATCGCCCGGCTTGAGCGCCGGGGCTCGAACCCGACCGTCGCGACGCTCGATCGCGCGCTCGCCGCGACGGGCCGCAGCCTGGCGCTCGGGGCAACCCGGAAGCACCTGCCCGACGTCGACGAGGAGCAGGTTCGAGCCCACCTAGCGATGTCTCCCACCGAGCGGCTACGAATGCACACTGCATCGCAACGAAACCTCATCTCGCTCTTGGGCAAGGTCCGCTGATGGCTGAACGGCAACCGCTCGAAGCGGAAGCGATCTTCAAGATGCTCGTTGCGCGAGGCGTCGACTTTGTCGTCGTCGGAGGACTGGCCGCGGTGCTCCACGGATCTCCCCGCAACACGTGGGACCTCGACCTCGATC
>WBZP01000463.1_pt1 | contig 54940 bp, 50 predicted proteins | sample 5204301 | NCBI WGS metagenome assembly WBZP01 (sample SAMN12412401, study PRJNA552823) | activated sludge metagenome | isolation source: activated sludge from nitrification reactor of wastewater treatment plant... | place: USA: Pennsylvania | collected 2017
TTCTGACCGAGATCGTGGAACCGGCCCACTAGGGTTCGCCCCATGGCCCAGCGCATCTCGATCGGCTTCCACGCGAGCCCGCCGCTCGCCCTCCGCGTCGAGGACAAGGCGCTGACCGCTCTGCAGAAGGCGCTCGCCGCCGGCGAGACCTGGCACGAGCTGGAGTCCGAGGACGGGCAGGTCACCGTCAAGCTCGAGCACGTGCTCTGGCTGCGGGTCGAGGCGAGCGACCAGCGCGTCGGCTTCGGCGCTTGATCTTCGCGGCGGAGGAGCGGCTGCTCGCACGGATCGGCGAGCTGCGGGCGATCGTTCCGCCTTCGGTGACAGGCGGCATCGCGCGCTTCTCCCACCTCGGCGAGTACGGCCGCCTTTGGATCGCGATCGGCCTTGCGGGGGCGACGATCGACCGGCCGCGCCGCAGCCGTTGGCGGTCGGCGCTGGCCCGGCTGCTGTTCGCCTACGGCGCCGGCGTCGCGACCAAGAACATCGTCCGGCGGCCACGTCCTGCCCCCTCCCCGGACGGGCACGTGATCACGACGCCGACGCAGCTGAGCTTCCCGTCGTCCCACGCGACTACCGCGTTCGCTGCGGCCGCCGCCTACCGCCCGCTGGTAGCCGAAGCGCTCGGCGGCAGCAGCGCACGCGCGCTGCTGCCGATCGCCGCCGCGATGTCGCTCTCGCGCCTCTACCTCGGCGTCCACTACCCGTCGGACATCGTCGCCGGCGCAGCACTCGGCACCGTCCTCGGTCGCGCACGCTGAACGGCCGAAACATCTGTCCGCACGCCGCCTCGGCGGTCGCGCACGCCCGTCCGAACGCCGACCGCTAACTGGACGGCGCCGGACCCGGGCGCCGCGGCGCCATGCTCCGTCTTCTGATCCGGTCCATCTTCCTGCTCGGCCTTGCGGCGCTGCTGGTGCTGCCCGCTGCCGGCGCCGGACCGGGCGGTCGCGAGGGCACGACCACAGGACGGCTCGTCGAGCTGCACGCCGACCAGATCGGGGAGGACCCGATTCCAGGGTTCGGCCTCGACACCGGAGCCAGGATGCGGATGCTCGACCCTGACCAGCCGCGCGAGCTGGTCGGACAGCGTGTCGCGGTCGAGGACCGCTCGGGCGTCGCCGGTCTTCAGGGTGCAGCCGAGCAGACCAGCGGCGTGCGTCGGGTCGCGGCTTCGGCCGACGACGTCCGTGAGACCGCTGTCGTGCTCGTCAAGTTCCGCAATGCGACGAGCGAGCCGGTGACCGCGGCCCAGCTCGAGAGCACGGTCTTCACCGGAGCCGCGTCGGTGCATGACTTCTACGAACAGCAGTCGGGCGGCACGACCAGCATCGAAGGGCTCGCGAACCCGAGCGGCGACGTCTTCGGCTGGTGGCAGCTCCCGGTCGACAAGCCGACGGCGTGCACGGTCGACGACATGTTCGATCTCAAGGATTCGCTGCTCGCCTACGACGGGACGCAGGGCGTCAACCTCGCGAGCTACGAGCACGTCGTCGTCTGGTTCGCCGACAACAGCGCCTGCGATTGGGCCGGGCTCGGGGAGCTCCCGGGGAGCTGGTCCTGGATCAACGGCTACGACGACACGAGCGTGATCGCCCACGAGATCGGGCACAACATGGGCGCCCACCACGCTGCGTCGCTCTCGTGCGGATCGAGCACGATCAAGGTCAGCCGGTCGGGCTGCAGCTACTCCGAGTACGGCGATCCGCTCGACGTGATGGGCTCGAGCTCGGCGCTGATGTCGAGCTGGCACCGCGCCCAGGTGCAGCAGCTGCCGGTCGCCGCGCTGCAGACGGTCACGACCGCCGGCAGCTACGTGCTCGACGAGGCCAACGGCGCCGTCGCCGACGACCCGCGACTGCTGCTCGTCCCGCGCCAGGTCGGCTCGGCGCCGGTCACCGAGTACTTCGCGATCGAGCTGCGCTCGCCGTTCGGGGCTTTCGACGCGTTCGCGCCCTCGTCGGCGGCCGTGACAGGCGTGACGATCAGGCTCGTCCCCGCGCTGTCGGTCATCGACGTCTCCGAACTGCTCGACGCGCACCCGGGATCCGGCGGCTTCTCGAACGCTCCGCTGCAGGTCGGTGAGACGTTCACCGACCCGGCGTCGGGCGTGACGATCACGAATACGCTGACCGGCTCGGGCAGCGCGACGCTCGCCGTCTCCGTGACAGAGGGCGACGCGACGGCGCCGAGCGCTCCCGTGGCCCAGGCTTCGGTCTCGGTCGTCGCAGGGGTGACGCTGAACTGGGCCGCGGCGACCGACAACGTCGGCGTCGACCACTACGAGGTCCGCCGGGACGGCCAGCCGGTCGCGACGACTCCGGCCGGCATTCGCAGTTTCACCGACCGGCCGCCGGCGACGGCTGCGACGGCCGTCTATCGCGTCTACGCCTATGACGGGGCCGGCAACAGCACTTCGAGTGCGCCGTTGACGGTCGCGCTGCCGGACGTTGTCGCCCCCGAGCTGGCCCAGGTGGTCGCCGTGCGCCGCAGCGACGGGCGCGTGCAGCTCTCGTTCGCGGCGACCGACAACCGCGGCGTCGCGGGCTACCGGGTCGAGTGGATCGGTGGGTCGGCGTCGAGTGCGACAGCGGTCTGGGTGCACGAGGGCGCGCCGGCGGCTGTGACCTCGTACGCGGTGCGCGCAGTCGACGCCGCCGGTAATCTGAGCGCCACCCTTAGCGCCACCGCGTCCGCCTTGTCGCCGCCCGTTCTCGCGTCGCCACCGGCTGCGAAGCCGGCGACGACCACGTCCGGCGGCAAGCCGAAGGTGATCGTCACCCGTGGGCGCGGCACCAGGATCGTCGTGACCGTTCGCGGGGCATCGCGGATAACGGCCAAGGCGCGCGGGTGGAAGGCCGTCTCGGCCGGCGCGCGGCTGACCGGGGTACTGCCCGCGAAGCTCGTCAGGTCACGGTCGGCGAAGCTCGAGGTCCGCGCGATCGTCGGTGGCAAACCGGTGTCCGCCTCGTTCACGATCCGCCGCGGGCGGATCTGAGCCGTTCAGGCGACGCGGGACGCGTCGTCGTCGCCTTCGCCGCCGCCGTCGAGTACGGCGAGCGCGGGCACCGGCTCGGGCACCGGCACGGCCAGTGCAGCCTCGATCAGCTCGTCCTCGTGGTCGTGGACGTGGCGGCGCCAGGCGATCAGCGCGATCAGGTCGAGGATCAAGACCGCGACGACGGTGATGATCAGGATCAGCGTCGCGAGCCCGCCCAGCCGGCCGCGCGAGGCCGACGGTTGCGGGATCCCGGTCGCAAGCTCGATCTCACGGGCGCTGCGCTCGAAGGGGATCGCGGCGATCTGCTCGCGGAGCGTCTCCCAGCCGGGCTTGCGCCGGCCGTCGTGGGTCAGGACGCCCTTGTGGTGGATCGAGTCGCGTGCGTCGACGTTGTCCTGGGCGCCGCCGTCCCAGTCCGGCTTGACGGCGAACTCCTGGAGCGTCCAGTAGATCGCCCCCGAGAGCTGCGGGAGCTCACCGGCGAGGTCGAGCGTCTCGTCGATGTAGCGGCTCTGGAACGCGTTCGTCTGCTTGCGGCTCGCGGGGCCGTTCTCGGTCGCCTCGGCCCCGAACTCGGTCATCACGAGTGCGCTGGCCGGATACCACTGGCGCATCTCGCGAACGAACGGGACGAGCGTCTCGAGCTCGGCCGTCGAGTGCCCGTCGCGGCCTTCGTACCAGCCGAAGTAGGTGTTGACGCCGAGCATGTCGAAGGCGGCGTGGGCGCGCTGCCGCTCGAGCCCCGGGTAGCTGAGCACGTCGAGCGCGGTCGGCAGCGTCGGGTCGAGGTCGGTCGTGAGCTCGCGCGCCTGCCGCAGGAACATGCCGGTGCCCTTGCGCTCGTCGGGGTGCGTCGACAGCTCGTTGGCGACCGAGTGCGTGATCACCGCGGGGTGGTTCCGGGTCTGGATCACGGCCGAACGGACGAGTCCGAGCATCTCTGCGCGGCCGGCTGCGGTCTCGAGCTCGTTGTCGCGGTGGTAAACCGGCGCCTGTGACCAGACGAGGATTCCTTCCTCGTCGAGCCGGTCGAGCAAGCGTTGGTCGAGCGCGTAGTGCGCGCGGGTCACGTTCGCCCCGATCGCGTCGAGCCGCTTGACGAGCGCGTTCACGTCGGCGTCGGTCATCGCCGGGCCGCGCCCGGGGACGTCCTCGTGGATCGACGCGCCGCGCAGCTCGATCGCGCGGCCGTTGAGGTAGAGGATTCCGTCGACCACGCGGACGGTGCGCAGGCCGATGCGGTGCTCGTCGGTGGCTCGCGGGCCAAGGGCGCCGGGTGCGCTCGCGCTGATCGCGGCCAGGTAGCGGGCCGGGCTCTCCCGCGACCAGAGCCTGGGCTTGCCCTCGACAGGCACCCGGAAGCGGACCCTGGCCGACTCGCCGGGGGCGAGCGGCCTCGACATGACGCCCGCGCGGCCGGCCGGGTCGCCTCCCGGCGCGGTCAGTGCTGCTGTGATCTGCGGGCGCAGCGTGCGGCGGCCGTGGTTCTCGACCGTGACGTCCGTGAGGACCGTCCAGTTGCAGTCGCCGGCGGCGTCGCAGCGCCGCTCCGGCATCAGGCCGGTGTCGCGGACGGCGATGTCGCCGCGCTCGGCGAGCGTGACGGCGCGCGTGATCCCGCCCCAGTTCCACCAGCCGTCGGGGCGGCGCCCGCTCTGGAGCCGGTTGTCGGCGCGGACGACGATCGTGTGCGGCCTGCTGTCGGACAGCCTGGCGGCGGGAACGACGAACGGCTCGTAGGAGCTGCGGTTGCCACCGGCCCGGCGACCGTCGATCCAGACATCGGCGATCCGGCGGACCTGCTCGAAGCGAAGCTCCCAGCTCGCGCCCGAGGCTGCCTTCGGCGGCTCGATCCGCGCGCGGTACCAGCCGACCGAGCCCTGATAGGCGCGGTCGGTCGTGCGCGCGTCGGTGATGTGGGGCAGCGTGACCGGCTCGCCGGTGAACGAGCCGTTCTGCCATCCGCGCTCGAGGCCGCGATCGGCCGGGTCGGCCTTGAACGACCACGCGGCGTTGTTCAGCGGCACCACTCGTGCACCGGCGGATCGCGCCGGGGTCGTCTGGAGGAGGGTCGTGGCGAGCGCGGCGCTCGCGGCGAGCAGCCATGCGCGTCGCCGGGCGGTGCTGGCAACCACGCCCCTGCGGTCGGCATTTCGGTGGCGAACTTGAGCGCGCCGGAGTCAGCTGCGCAGGCGTTCGGCCAGACGCCGCATCCCGTGTGCATCGGCGGCGTTCGCGGCGCCTTCGAGGTCGGTCGGAGTGTCGGCCGGAAGCGTGACCTCCGGTGGCCTCAGCGTCGCGACATCGAGGAAGGTGCGAAGGAGATCCGCGTCCTCGGTCAGCGGTTTGGTCACCCGCGGCGCGACCTCATTCTGTGCTGCTGCCGCCAGTACGCCGTCGAGCGTCCCGTGGATACGGAGCAGTGATGCGGCCGTCTTCTCGCCGATGCCCTTCGCGCCCGGGAGGCCGTCCGACGGGTCGCCGCGGAGCGCGATGAAGTCCGGCACCTGCGCGGGCTCGACGCCGTAGCGATCGCGGACGGCGGCCGGGTCGACCCGCGCCGGCCCGTCCTGCCCGCGCTGCGGGTAGAGGACGTGGACGCGCTCGGTAACGCACTGGAACATGTCGCGGTCTCCGGTGAACAGCAGGGCGCTGCCACCAGCGGCCTCCTCGGCCTGAGCGAAAGCGCCGAGCAGGTCGTCGGCCTCGAGTTCCTCGCTGTGTTCCCAGAGCCAGCCGAAGGCGCTGAAGAAGGCCGGTGCCAGGTCCCACTGGTGCTGGAGGCCGCCCGGGACCGGCGGGCGGTCTGCGTGGTAGGGCGGATACGCGGCCTTGCGGTAGGCGGCGGCCTCAGCGCCGTCGCAAAGGACGACGGCGCGCGGCGCATGGTCGGCGACCGCTCTGAGCACGAGGTTCGCCGTGCCGAGCAGCGCGTTGACCGGCTCGCCGCCTGCGCCCTTGATCGAGTCCGGCAACCCGAACCAGGCGCGGTAGAGCAACGACGGCGCGTCGATGCAGAGCAGCGGAGCGGTTCCGGGCGGCATTCGGAGGCGAAACTAACGCGTGTTGACACGGATCACAGCCCGATACGAGCAGCGATCCGTGTCAACACGGATCGCTGCTACCCGGGTGCGAGCTACCCCGGGTACATGCGGAATACGTGCTCGGCGACGCAGACCGGCTTGTCCGAGCCCTCGCGCTCGAACGTCTGCGTGACGACGACCTGAACCCCGCCGGCGACATCGTCGACCGACTTCAACGATGCGACGAGGCGAACCTTCGAGCCGACCGGCAGCGGCGCCGGGAACCGGACCTTGTCGTAGCCGTAGTTGAGCGCCATCGCGATCCCGGTCGTCTCGAACAGCTCGCCGACGAGCTTCGGCCCGATCGAAAGCGTGTAGAGACCATGAGCGATCGTGCCGCCGAAAGGCGTCTCCTTCGCGCGCTCGGGGTCGACGTGGATCCACTGGTGATCACCGGTCGAGTCGGCGAATGCGTCTACGTCCGCCTGAGTGACCTCGAGCCAGTCGCTCGTACCGAGCTCCTTGCCGATGTACGTCCGCAGGTCGTCGACGCCGTTGATCGTGAGCTTCGCCATGGCCGCGATCGTATCCGTCATCGGCCACAATGACCGCGTGCCCACCGCCGCCCCCGCCGCCGCCCTCGCCTCGGCATCCCGCACGGCCCGCCTGCTGCGCGACCCGCGGATGTCGCTGCTGCTCGCCCGGACCGGCCTGCTTCAGGCGATGCATCCCGACATCTCCGACGCGCTCGTCGCCGCGCCGGGCTTCTTCGACGATCCGTGGGAGTGCGTCGCGCCGCTCGCCGATCTGCGCACGGGAACCGGGATCGATGCCGCGGTGCGGCCTCGGTTGACCGCCGACGCTGGCGCCTGGGTCCACGCGACGCTGCTCAACTCGCTGCTCGTCGGCGCCGATCTGCTCGGCCACCCGCTCAACGCCTTCGAGCAGGAGGACGTCCACACCGAGTCACTGACCTGGCCGGCCGTTACCGCGAAGATCCGCAAGACGCTCCCGGCCTCGCTCCACGAGTACCGCGAGCAGTGGCACGCGACCCTCACCTGTCTGCTCGAGCCGACCGAGGCGGTGCTGGTGCTGCTGCGCCCGGGCGCCGAGATCCCCGCGCCGTCGCCGATCCCGGTCGTCGGCGGCGTGTTGGCGAAGCTTGGAGTGCCCGGTGTCCGCGGTCTTCCGCTCTGGGTTGGCCGCGGGCTGCTGCCACCGGAGGCGCGTGAGACGCTCGGCCTCGACTGGTCTGCTCGTGAGGAGCGTGCGCTGCAGGCGTTGTTCGCGGCGCTGCGCCTGACGTAGGCTCGCGCCATGGCTGTCACCCAGGCGGACGAGCGGCGGGTTCTCGACCAGGTCGAGACCAGGCTCTTCATCGGCGGTGCTTGGCGCCCCGGCGCCGCGGGCGAGCTCGCCGTTGAGGACCCGTCGACGACCGAGACGCTGACCGAGGTCGCCGACGCATCGGCGCAGGACGCCGAGGACGCGCTCGCGGCAGCGCACGAGTCCGGCGCGGCGTGGGCCGGCACCGCCCCGCGCGAGCGCGCCGACATCATCCGCCGTGCCTACGACCTGATGATCGAGCGCAGGGACGACCTCGCCCTGCTGATGACGCTCGAGATGGGCAAGCCGCTCGCCGAGGCGGCCGGCGAGGTCACCTACGCGGCCAACTTCCTGCGCTGGTACTCGGAGGAGGCCGTCCGCATCGACGGCCGCTTCACGACCAACGAGGCCGGCGGCGGCCGGGTGCTGACGATGCGGCGCCCGGTCGGCGTCTGCCTCTTCATCACGCCGTGGAACTTCCCGCTCGCGATGGGCACTCGCAAAATCGGGCCGGCGCTCGCCGCCGGCTGCACGTCGGTCGTCAAGCCGGCGAAACAGACGCCGCTGTCGATGCTCGCCTTCGCCCAGATCCTCGAACAGGCCGGTGTTCCCGCCGGGGTCGTCAACGTCATCACCGGCAGCTCGTCCGGCTCGCTGATGGCGCCGCTGATCGCCGACGCGCGCGTGCGCAAGCTGTCGTTCACCGGCTCGACCGAGGTCGGCAAGAAGTTGATCGAGCAGTCGGCCGAGCAGGTGCTGCGCGTCTCGATGGAGCTCGGCGGAAACGCGCCGTTCATCGTCTTCGACGACGCCGACCTTCAGCGCGCCGTCGACGGGGCGCTGCTCGCGAAGATGCGCAACGGCGGCGAGGCTTGCACCAGCGCGAACAGGTTCATCGTTCAAGAGTCGGTCGCCGAGCAGTTCGCCGGCCGTCTCGCCGAGCGGATCGGGGCTATGAAGGCCGGCCGCGGCACCGAGCAAGGCGTCGACGTCGGCCCGCTGATCGACGCGGCGCAGCTCGGCAGCGTCGAGCGCCACGTAGAGGACGCCACCGCGAAAGGCGCGCGCGTACTGTGCGGCGGTTCGCGGGCGGCGGGACCGGGTTACTTCTTCGAGCCGACGGTGCTGACCGACGTGCCGCGGGGCGCCGACCTGCTCAGCGAGGAGATCTTTGGGCCCGTCGCCCCGATCACGACCTTCGCGACCGACGACGAGGCGATCGCGATGGCTAACGACACCGAGTACGGGCTCGTCGCCTATCTGTTCACGCAGGACATCGACCGCGCTTTCGGCGCGTTCGACGCGCTCGACACCGGGATGATCGGCTTCAACCAGGGGATGGTCTCGAACGCGGGCGCTCCGTTCGGCGGCGTCAAGCAGTCGGGTTACGGCCGTGAGGGCGGCCCCGAGGGGCTCGACGAATACCTGGAGACCCGGTACGTCGCGATGAACAGTCCGGCTTGAGCGGCGCGTCGCTTCGGTCGCGCGCATTCGTTCCGTTGAGGCCGATGCGCCGCCTCGCCACGATCGTCCTGCTGCTGCTTCTCACCGCCTCGGGCTGCGATGCGCGCGAGTCCGCCGCGCCCCCGGCGCCGCCGGTAGCACAGCCGATGTCGCTCGACGACGGTTGGGTGCGAGCGCTCGATCCCGGCGACGGCGGCCTCACGCAGGGTTGGCCGGAAGGCGGGTTCCCCGGCGAGGGCGTCCGTCTGCCGGACGTCGCCAACGGGGCGGATGGCGAACCGGAGTCGGGGATCGCCTGGTACCGGACGACGATCAGCGCGCCGGCGGCCGGGGATTGGCGACTCTCGTTCGGCTCGGCCCACTTCGACGCGACGGTCTGGCTCGACGGGCGTCTGGTCGGCAACCATCGCGGCGCCTACGAGCCGTTCGGCTTCACGCTGACCAGGCTGACCGCCGGTGAGAGCCACCGACTCGTCGTCCGCACCGACTACCGCGACCCCGACCGCCAGGGCGAGCTCGGTTTCTACCGCGGCTGGTTCAACTGGGGCGGGCTCAACGGCTCGGTATCGCTGCGGCCGCTCGGCTTGAGTGACCTCTCGAGGCCCGGTCTTGTCACCAGGCTCGACCGAGACGTAGCCGACGTCACGGTCGCGGTCGACGTCAAGAACCGCGCTCGTGAGCCGCGTACGCTGACGCTTCTCGGCGCGATCGGCCGCGATCCGCTGCATTTCTCGCCGGTGACGGTCGCGCCGGGCGAGCGGGTGCGGGTACGCACGAAGGTCCGCGTCGAGCGGCCCGCGCTCTGGGCGCCGGGGAGCCCGAGGCTTCAGACCCTGCGGATCGCGATTCCCGGCGAGACCGAGCTGCAGGAGCGCGTCGGCCTACGCGAGGTCCGCGTCAGCCGCGGCAGGTTGCTCGTCAACGGGCGCGTGGTCCGGCTCCGCGGAGCTTCGATCCAGCCCGATGTGCCCGGCCGCGGCGATGCTCTTCACGAAAGCGACATCGCGTGGTTCGTGGCGCGGCTGAAGGAGGTCGGCGCCAACGCGACGCGCGCCCAGCACTCGCTCGACCCGAAGCTGCTGAGCACGCTCGATCGCGCCGGCATCCTCGTCTGGCAGGGCGTCGGGCCGTTCGAGGCGTCCGGCCGCTGGAACACCGGCGAGTCGAAGGCGATGACGCGTGCAGCCAAGAGCCGGGTCGTCCGTCAGGTCGAGACCGAACGGCTCCACCCCTCCGTGCTCGCCTGGAACCTCGTCAACGAGGTCGCCGCGAATGGTGCGAGCCCGGCTCAGGTCGCCTACGTCCGGAGCCTGACGCGCACGCTGCACAGGACCGATCCCGGCCGGCTCGTCTCGGTCGACATCTGGGGAACGCACCTGCCGCGGTCGGCCGGACCGCTGTACGAAGAGCTCGATGCGGTCGGCCTGACCGAGTACACCGGCTGGTTCACACACCCGCTCGCCTCGAGGCGCGAGCGCCTGCGCGAGAACCGGGCGCTCGTGCGCCGATTCACCGGTGTGTTCGCGGGCAAGCTGCGCGCGGTCACGGAGTTCGGCGCAGGCGGGAACGCGCTGAACCCGGCCCCGGCGATCGGCGGCCATGACCGTCAGGCCGAGCTGATCGCAGACCACCTTGCGGTCTACCGCACGGTTCCCGGCCTGGAGGGTGCGCTGATCTGGTCGCTGCGCGACTTCCGGATGACGCCGCGCTACGTCGGCGGCTCGATCGCCAAGCTCGTGCCGGCGCTCGCGACGACGCCGGGTCTCAACGACAAGGGGCTGTTCACGCGGGAGGGGCTGGCGAAGCCCGCGGCAAGAGCGGCACGGGTCGGGCTGGCCGGGTTCGGCCGCCGGTAGGAGCGCACACCCGGCGATTCGGTTGACAGCACGACGACGCGAGCTATAATAGGCAGTACGACCAAAACAACAAGGAGTCGTCGTCATGGCTGACATCGCCACCTATCCGCTGATCCGCCATCTCAGGAGCGAGACCACGAACCACGTGCTGCACCACCGCCGTGGGCGCCTCCGTCGTCAGGGGCCCGGCCAGGCGTTCTGGTTCCGGCCCGACGCGGCGGCGATCGCGGAGGTCCCGATCGACGACCGCGAGCTGCCGTTCCTGTTCCGAGCCAAGAGCGCCGACTTTCAGGAGCTGGGCGTCCAGGGAGCGGTGACCTTCCGGGTCATCGACGCCGAGCAGGTCGCCCGCCGGATCGACTTCTCGATCGACCTGCGAACTGGGTTCTGGCGCCAGAACCCGCTCGAGCAGCTGGCCGGGATGGTCACCCAGCTCGCTCAGCAGTTCACGATCGACGAGTTGGTGCGGATGGATCTGCGGACGATCCTCGCCGAGGGCGTCGCGCCGGTGCGCGCCAAGATCGCCGCGGGCTTGGAGGCTGAGCCGGCGCTCCGCGAGCTCGGGATCGAGGTCGTCGCAGTTCGCGTCGCCGCGGTGATACCGACGGCCGACATGGACGGCGCGCTGCAGCAGCCGACGCGTGAGGCGATCCAGCAGGAGGCCGATGAGGCGACGTTCCGCCGCCGCGCGCTCGCGGTAGAGAAGGAGCGAGCGATCGCCGAGAACGAGCTCCAGAACCGGATCGAGCTCGCTCGCCGCGAGGAGGACCTGGTCGCACAGGACGGGGCGAACGCGCGGCGGCGGGCCGAGGAGGAGGCCGCCGCGGCGATGATCGAGGCGCAGGCGACCGACGAGCGCAACGCCCTCGTCGCAGGGCGCCGGGCTGCGACGATCGCCGAGGTGCAGGGCGCTCAGGTGCGGATCGAGGAGGATCGGGCCCGGATCAACGCCGAGACGCCGCCCGAGGTTCTGCTGGCGGTCGCGCTGCGGGAGTTGGCGGGACAGCTCGGAAACATCGATCACCTGACCGTCACGCCTGACCTGATCGGCCCGGTCCTGGCGCGCGCGGCCGGTGGTGAGCGGACGTGACGGCGACCGCGAAGCGCTGCGTGATCGTCGAGCGGCCGACCGAGTACCGGCAGCTGATCGACCGTCACGGCACGCGTCAGCAGGCGCAGTTCTTCCTCGGGCAGCGCGGCCTGGAGATCGATGAGCTCGAGCGCCGTCACAACGCGCACGAGCAGGCCCGCGCCGAGGTCGTCGCGGCGATCCCGCGCGACTGGAGGCAGGCCGCCGCCGGTCGCCGGGACCTCCCGGGCTTCCTCTTCGAACCGGACGACGTCGTCGTTGTCATCGGCCAGGACGGGCTGGTCGCCAACACGGCGAAGTACCTCGATGGCCAACCCGTGATTGGCATCGATCCCGATCCCGGCTCGAATCCCGGGGTGCTCGTGCCGCACCGACCTTCGGCGTTCGCGGACCTGCGCGCCGACGTCGACGCCGGCCGGGCGACGATCGCCGCGCGGACGATGATCCGCGCGACCGTCGACGACGGACGCGAGATAGTCGCGCTGAACGAGATCTTCATCGGGCACCGCACCCACCAGTCCGCGCGTTACACCCTCAAGGCAGGCGGCTCGCTCGAGCGTCAGTCCTCGTCCGGTGTGATCGTCGCGAGTGGGACCGGGTCGACCGGTTGGGCCCAGAGCATCAATCGCGATCGCGGCGAGCCGCTGTTGCTTCCGGCGCCGATCGAACCGGCGCTGGCCTGGTTCGTCCGTGAGGCGTGGAGCGGGCCGGGGACCGGCACCTCGCTCGGCCTCGGCCGGCTCGCAACTGGAGAGGCGCTCGAACTGACTTGCGAGAACGGTGATGACGGCGTCGTGTTCGGTGACGGGATCGAGGACGATCGGCTCGCGCTCGACTGGGGGGCCGGCGTCCGGGTCGAGGTCGCCGACCGCCGTCTCATGCACGTCACCACGGGTTGACGCGAAAGCTCCCGCTCTGGGAGTGTCGGACGATGCGACGTGGGCTTCTCGTACTGCTCACTGCGTGCGCGGCCTTCGGGGGAATCGCCGCCCCGGCGGTGGCGCTCGACCCGGGGTTGGCCGGCCAGTGGCATCTGGACCAGGTCGACGGCACGGGCGCGTCCTCGACGACGCCCGACAGCTCGGGCAACGGACAGACCGGTGCGTTCACCGGCACGCCGACCACGACGGCCGGGCGGTTCGGGAACGCGCTCGATCTCAGCTCCAGCTTCCGCTGGCTCCAGGTGAACGCGCCCGGCGGCGCCTGGTCGCTCGAACCGGCGACCCAGAACGTCTCGGTCACGGTCTGGTTCAAGCGCAACGGGTGGCCCGGCTTCCTCAAGTACCTGGTCGCGAAGGGCGATCTCGGCGTTCTCGGGCAGTGTCCGGGCTCTTCCTACGGGATGTACACCGGCTACAACCAGCCGGGTCACTTCGGCCTCAACTTCTACGTGACACAGGCCAACGGCGTCGGCGTCAACTCGCCGAACCTGCCGCCCTCCTCCTCGGTCTGGGACGGAAACTGGCATGTCGCGACCGGCACCTACGACGGTGCCACGGTCCGGCTCTACGTCGATGGGGCCGAGGTCGGCACTGGAACGCCGGCGCCCGGCGGCGGCATCGAGTACCGCCGCGCGAACCAGACGACGACGGCCTTCACCGTCGGCACCTACGCCGACAAGTCGATCGGGCAGCCCTGCGGCAACTCCGACTTCCCTGGAGCGCTCGACGAGGTTCGAGTCCACAGCCGTGCTCTGACGGCGAGCGAGATCACCCAGCTCCACGACCCGACCGCGACGAGCCCGCCCGACCTCGCCCCGCTCGGCGGAGGGCCCGGTGGTGGTGGCGGTGGTGGTGGCGGCGGTGGCGGTGACGGCGGCGGCGCGCCAACCCCGGTCTCCTCGTTCACCAGCTCTGCGAAGGTGAACCGGCTCTTCGGCGCTCAGCTGCTCGACGCGAGCGCGACGGTGAACGCGTCGCAGCTGCGCTGGGACCTCAACGGCAACGGCAAGACCGACGCTGTCACCGACCCATCGCAGCCGTTCGTGATGGTGCGGACGCCGAGCAAGCTGAGCGGCGCGGTCAAGATGACGGCCGTCAGCGTCGCCGGCGCGTCGGCGACCAGCGCCGCCGGGGCGATCCTCGGCACAGGCCCGAAGGCCGCGGCGACGAAGGTCGGCGTTCCGACCGTGCTCGCAACCTCGACGTCGGCGAAGATCTTCGGTCCGGCGCTCGACCCGACGGCGATCGTCGACAAGATCTGTTACCCGTCGACCGTCATCTTCCGGCTCGTCGAGGCGAAGGGCTGCCTGAACCGGACCTCGAACATCGACGAGGTTCCGGATGCCGAGCGCGCCGTCGTGCGCAACCACTACGCGAGCGAGATCTGGAACAAGACGGTCGCCGCTATCTGCAACAACGTCGGCCGCACGAACGGCACCGGCAAGGTGACGACGCAGGAGGACTGCGACAAGGCGCGCGCGTTCTTCAGCAGCCGCGCGATCGACGTCTACTACTCGAAGGGCGCGGTCAAGATCAACGGTATGACCCTGACGCCGCGGTCCGGCGCCTCGGTCGTCGTCTACCCGAGCCAGGAACGGGTCATTTCGAGCAACGCGAAGCTGACCTGGGGATCGTTCACGATCTCAGAGGGCACGATCGACCTCAACGTCTCGAACAGCACCGTCAGGACGATCGGCGGCAAGCAGGACGTGCTGCCCGAAGGTCAGGCCAATCTCCTCTACTTCGACGCGGCGAAGAGCCTGCCGTCGATCGGCAACTTCCAGCTCAACGGCACCGTCCAGCTCGCGCTGCGGGGTGTCGCCGGCGTGCGCTCCTCGACCGCCGACGTCCACGTCGGGCTGCCGCCGGTGTTCAACGTGTTCGGCGGCAACCCACCGACCGGTGACGTGCGGCTGACCGCCGACAACGGCACCAACGGTCCGGTGCTCGACAACCTCGACCTGCAGGTGCCGGAGACGAACCTCGGCGCCGTCTACCTGCGCGATGTCCGCTTCCGCTACGCGCTCCACGGCCACATCGACAACGACTACGACGAGGGCACGTCGTGCGACCGCAAACAGTGGAAGGCGCAGGCGAAGATCTTCATCAGCGGCACGCCGCAGACCGGCGACACCGGCTTCATCCTCGCACCGCCGCCGTCGCAGAACGGTGTCGGGTTCTGTTCAGGCAACTTCAAGCACGCGGGCGCGAAAATCGTGTTCGGTGGCCCGATCCCCCGGCCCGAGGTATTCCCGGGCGTCTTCCTGACACACGTCGGCTTCGCGATGCAGCTCGACCCGACGCTGCTGCGCGGCGAGGCCGGGCTGTCGGTCGCCGACTTCACGACGGTCGACGGCGCGCTGTTCATGGTCTTCGCGACGCCGAACCAGCCGTACCGGCTGACCGCGAAGGACGCCGGCGCCGAGTTCGCGCAGCTCGAGGGCAGCCTGATGAAGGGAACGACGATCGCTGTCGGTGGCGCCGTCAAGGTGCCGGTGCCGGCGCTCGGTCAGATCGAGCTCGGCAACGGCGCGCTGATGTACACCTACCCCGACTTCGTGGCGTTCGGCGGCCACGTCCGCGTAGTCGTGCCGGGCATGTCGATCACGGGCGGGATGAACGGTTGGGCCCAGGCCCGCGCACGCCGGTTCCAGCTCGCTGCGTCGGTGGAGGCGTGTATCGCGGGGATCCCGGACTTCGCCTGCGCGGGCGCCTCCGGCATGGTCGGCTCGCGCGGCATGTCGGCCTGCCTCACCATCGCAGGGCTGCACCCGGGCGGCGGTTACATCTGGGGTGCGAGCTGGCCGAAGGTGTGGCCGATCGACGGCTGCAAGCCGAGCCGGTTCTGGGAGAAGGCAGCTGCCGCCCAGGCGACGGACACACGGACGTTCACCGTCGCGAAGGGCGAGGCCGTCAAGCAGCTCGAGATTCCCGGAGCCGGAGGAGCACCGAAGATCAAGATCACGGCGCCGGGCGGCGAGACCCTCACGATCGGCGACACCAACCAGACGTGGGTCACGACCAAGACCATGGTCGCGCTGCGGCAGGAGGAGGGCAACGTCGTGTGGGCCGGCGTCTAGGACGGCGTCCCGGGCAAGTACACGATCGAGGCGCTCGACGGATCGGTCCCGGTTTCGCCGATCTCCGAGACCCGGCCCGGGTACTCCAGCGACTGGTCGGCGTCGGTCTCGGGCAGCGGCGCCGAGCGCGTTCTCACCTACGACGTGGGCAAGCCGATGGGCCAGTCGGTCACGTTCGTCGAACGGATCGGCGAGGCGGCGCACATCCTGGGCACGGCGACGAGCGGTACCGGCACGATCAAGTTCACTCCGGCTCCCGAGGGCGGCCCTGGCAAGCGCGTGATCCAGGCGGTCGCGACGATCGAGGGATCACCGATCCCCGACCAAGACGTCGCGACGTTCGTGGTCCGCAAGGACGAGAAGATCGCTGCCCCCACGTCCGTGAAGCTCCGGCGCCAGGGCAAGAACGTCATCGTCCGCTGGTCGGCTGTCGACGGTGCGAAGGGGTACGCCGTCACGCTGAAGAGCGCGAACGGCCCGAGCCGCACCGTCCGGCTCGGGAAGAACGCGCGAACCCGCCGCTTCGCGAACGTGCCGCTCGAGTACGCCGGGCGCGTCTCGGTGACCGCGCAGGATGCGGCGAAGCAGTGGAGCAAGCCGCGCAGCGAGACGTTCGCCCGGCGGAAGGCGCCGGTCACCGCTCTGCAGACGAAGTCGCGCAACGAGAAGCGCGATTTCGCGCGCCAGAAGCGACGCTGAGAGTTCAAGGACGCGCAGTCCGGCGACGATCAATGAGGCATGGACCGGAAGGTTCAGCTTGGCCGTGCCCTGCTCGTCTTCCTGATGGCGGGTACGTTCGTGCTCGTCTCTTCGGTCAGCAGGCGCGGGCCGCGACGCTCGCGACCGGCTTCGATTTCAGCTGCGCCGTCGAGGCGACCGGCCACGTCAAGTGCTGGGGCCTGAACAACAACGGCCAGCTCGGTGACGGCACGACCGATTCGAGTACGACGCCGGTCACGGTCACCGGCATCTCCGACGCCGTGTCGCTCGCGATCGGGACGAACCACGCGTGCGCCGTCCTGCAGAGCGGGCACGTCAAGTGCTGGGGCGACAACTACTACGGCCAGCTCGGGGACGGCAACACCGTCACCGTCTCTTCGACTCCGGTGGCCGTCTCGGGCGTCAGCGACGCCACCACTGTCACGGCCGTATGTGAACGACACGTCGGATCCGTCCGCGCCGTTGCTCTCGTCGCTGGACCCGGCATCCCCCTCCCGGTCCGCCACCCCCAAGGTCGTCGGACTCGCCGAGGGCGGCTCGACGGTCCGGCTCTACAGCACGGCCGACTGCTCGGGCGCCGCCCTCGCGACCGGATCTGCGGCCGCGCTCTCCTCACCGGGAATCACCGTCACCGTCACCGGCAACGCAACGACGACGATCAAGGCGACCGCCACGGACGCGGCGGGCAACACCTCGCCGTGCTCGCTCGCGATCAGCTACGTCAACGACACCGACGCCCCCGACGAGCCCTCGCTGATCTCGACCGACCCGCTGTCACCGGCGCAGTCGACGACACCGAAGATCATGGGCAGTGCCGAGACGAATTCGACGGTGAACCTGTACGCCACGAGCGACTGCTCTGGTGCCCCCCTCGCGACCGGTTCGGCCGCGACGTTCGCCTCGCCCGGCATCTCGGTCACCGTCACGGCCGACACCACGACGCAAGGGCAAGCGCTGCCCGGCGACCGTGACGGCGACGATCAGCGCCAAGGGGCTCCGGACGAAGCGCGTCAAGCTGAGCGTGCGCCGCACCGGTGCCGGCGCCGGCGCCGGCGCCTGCTCGGTCTCCAAGACGGTCAACCTCGGCGCAAAGGCCGGCAAGCTCAGGTCGGTCAAGATCACCGTCAGCGGCAAGGGCGTCAAGACCCGGAAGCTCACCGCGCGCCGCGCGTGACCCGCCGCTACGACTGGTTTCCTGCGGCGATCCGCCGCAGGTCGATCGTCGCGTCGTAGAGCTTCGCGTCGACGCCCTCCTCGAGCGCGACATCCCGGAGCGGGCGCCCCGACTCGGCGGCCTTCTTGACGATCACGGCCGCCTTGTCGTAGCCGATAGCGCCGTTGAGCGCCGTGGCAGTCGCCAGCGTCGCGCCCGCCGAAGCGGCGGTTCCGGCCTTGTTGGCAGTGATGTCGTCGACGCACTTCTCGCTGAACGCGACCGACGCGCTCGAGAGCAGCTTGATCGACTGCAGCAGGTTGCGGGCGATCAGCGGGATCCGCACGTTCAGCTCGAACTGGCCCTGCATCCCGCCGATCGTGATCGCGGTGTCGTTGCCGATCACCTGCGCGCAGACCTGGAGCATGACCTCCGGCATCACAGGGTTGACCTTGCCCGGCATGATCGAGCTGCCCTTCTGCAGCTCCGGCAGGAAGATCTCGCCGATCCCGGCGCGCGGCCCGGAGCCCATCAGGGCGATGTCCTGGGCGATCTTCGTCAGCGAGACGGCGAGCACCTTGAGCGCGCCCGACAGCTCGACGAGCGCGTCACGCGAGGCGTTGCCCTCCATCGGATCTGCCGGCGGCGCGATCTGCTTCAGGCGCGAATCCTTCTTGAGGATCGCGCGCACCTTCGAGGCGAACTGCGGATGGGTGTTGAGGCCGGTGCCGGTGGCCGTGCCACCGAGCGGGATCTGCCCGACGTGCACGAGCGCAGCCGCAACCCGCTCGCGCCCGAGGCGTACCTGGGCCGCATACCCGCCGAACTCCTGGCCGAGCGTCACGGGCACCGCGTCCATCAGGTGCGTGCGTCCGGACTTGACCTCGTTCTTGAACGCGCGGGCCTTGCGGTCGAGCGCCTTCTCGAGCTGCGAGAGCGCCGGCAGCAGCGTGTTCTGCGCCTGGTCGAGCGCGGCGAGATGGACGGCCGACGGGAAGACATCGTTGGACGACTGCCCGAAGTTCACGTGGTCGTTGGGGTGCGCCTTACCGCCGGTCAGCGCCGAGATCACCTCGTTGACGTTCATGTTCGTCGACGTGCCCGAGCCGGTCTGGAACACGTCGATCGGAAACTGCTCGTCGTGCCCACCGTCCGCGATCTCCTGCGCCGCCTTCGCGATCTGCCTGCCGAGACCCTTGCCGATGTTGCCGAGCTCCGCATTCACGAGCGCGCCGGCGCCCTTGACCCGGCCGAGCCAGTGGATGACCTCGATCGGCACCGGCTCGCCGCTGATCGGGAAGTTGGCGACGGCCTTGGCGGTCTCGCCGCCGTAGAGGATCTTGGACATACCGACAGCCTACGTCGAGCCGTCCAGCGGGCGCGGTGAGGCCGTGAGATGCTCAGGACCTGGCGACTGACAGCCGACAATCCTGGGTAATGGACGGCATGCCGTCACCTCTCGCGCTGCTGAACGCCGGCCTGCGGTGGCTGTTCGGCGGGTCGGCGGCCTACCGGCAGGCATTCGACATGATGCGCCGGCTGCGGATCGCCTACCCGGCCGTCGTCGCGGTCGTCACCGCGAGCTTCCTGCCGGGCCTGTTCGTCTACGACGGACTCGCCGCCGTGCCGATGATCGCCGCCGGAGCGTTCTACTTCGGAGCGATCACGCTCCCACGCCGTTCGCGGCAGCCCGAGCTGATCTCGGTGATCATGTGGTTGCTCGGTCTTGCTTCCTCGCTGTTCGCGCTCGCGGTCGCCGGGCCGCCCTACGCCTATCTCTGGGCGGGCCCGGCCGTGTCGCTGCCGTTCATCGCCGTGATCTGGCCGCCGCGGGCGACGCTCGCCGCCACGGTGGCCTTCGTCGCCGGATCGGTCGTCGTCGCCAATTGGCTGGCGCCGGACGATCTCCGGGAGAACCCGGCCGAGCTGGTCGGGCCGATACTCGGCTTCGCACTCGTCGTCGGGCTCGCGGCATCGGTCCGCGAGATCGACCGCCGTCACCGCAACGCGGTCGTAACCGACGCTCTGACCGGGCTCGGCAACCGCGCCGCGCTCGACGGGTTCCTGACCGACCTTCGCTTCGCGCCTGTCGTCCCGCAGACGATCGCCGCCTGTGTCTTCGACGTCGATCGCTTCAAGGCGCTCAACGACGAGTACGGCCATGCGACCGGTGACGCGGTGCTCCGGCGCGTGGCCGACGCGATGGCCTCCGCGCTGCCCGATGACGCGTGCCTGTTCCGGACCGGTGGCGAGGAGCTCGTCGTCCTGATGCCCGATGCCGACGAGGAGTCGGGCCGGGTCGTGGCCGACGCGATTCGCGCGAGGGTCGCCGGATCAGCGGTCGCGCCGCGGCCGGTGACGGTGTCCGGTGGCGTCGCCGCGTGCCGGTTCGAGCGGCGGATCGACCTGCCCGCGCTGCTGCGGTCCGCGGACGCCGCCCTCTACGAAGCTAAGCGCCAGGGCCGCGACCGCGTCATCGCCGCCGGTCCGGGCACGCAGGCTCATCTCGCCGCCGCCCGCCGCCGCCAGACTCCGGTGATCGCCGCCGACGAGCCCGCGACGACACGCCGGGATCTCCGCCTCGTCCGCAACCGGATCGAGCGCGAGCACCTTCGCACGACGGCCGAGATGCTCCTGACGATGCCCGGCGCAGGGATCGTCCGCGGCTGCGTTGTCGCCGGCTCGCTGGCGCTCGTGCCGTGGCTCGGATGGTCGTTCGCCGTGCCCGCGTTCCTCGGGGTGCTCGCGTTCCAGTCGCGCTGGCAGCCGGTCGTCAAGGAGGGCGCCTACGCGGAGCGGGGTGGCGAACGGATCGTCCTCTGGCAGGCCGTGGCCGGGATGACGATCAGCTGCGCGGCGATCGCCTTCGCTGACGAGCCTGCGCTGTACCTGCTGCCGGTGCTCGTCCTCTCGGCGTTCCCGGCGATCGTCTCCTATCGGGCGTTCGGTTCGGTTCTGGTCGCCGCGATCGGCGTTCTGCTGATGCTCGCGACCGGACTGTTCGTCGACGCATCGGCCGTCGCCGACAACCCGCTGATCGTCACGCTGCCGATGGGCCTGCTCGGGCTCGTCACGATCGTCGGGATCGCGATGGCCCGTTCGACGATGGAGCACGCCGCACTCGCTCACGTCGACCCGCTGACCGGCGCGCTGAACCGGGGCGCGCTCGAGGCACGGATCACCGAGCTCGAGCGGGTGCTGCGAGATGACGGGGAACCGGTCACCCTGATCGTCGCCGACCTCGATCATTTCAAGCGGATCAACGACACCTACGGGCACGAGGCGGGCGACGAGGTGCTGGTCGACGTCGCTCGCCGGATGCAGGAGGAGCTGCGCCTGGTCGACGTCCTCTACCGGATCGGTGGCGAGGAGTTCGTCGTGCTGCTCCCGCGCACCGGCCGGCTGGAGGCCGAGCAGATAGCCGAGCGCCTGAGGCAGGCGATCTCGGAACGGCCGTGCGGTGGCAGGCCGTTGACCGCGTCGCTCGGGCTCGCAAGCTTCGAGGCCGCCGGCTTCGAGTACGCGCCTGCGTTCGACCGTGCCGATGCTGCGCTGCTCGAGGCCAAGGAGCTGGGCCGCAACCAGGTCTGCGTGGCATCGGCGCTTTAGTCCAGGCCCGATCTCGCCGACACTGTCTTCAATGGGGGCTCTCGAGCCGGTGCTACGCATGCTCAACGGGGCGCTCGAGCGCGTCTTTGGCGGGCCCGAGGTGCACCGGCAGGCGTTCGACATGATGCGGCGGCTGGAGCGCGCCTACCCGGCCGCGTGGACGGTGATCTCGCTCTCGTTCGTGCCCGGCCTCGTCTACTACACGGCCTGGCCGATCGTCCCGCTCTCGTTCTCCGGGCTGTTCTACTACCTGGCGCTCACCTGGCCGGCGCGTTCACGCTTACCGGAGCTGACAGCCGCCGCCACCTGGGGCTGCGGCCTGATCTCGTCGCTGATCGCCGCGCGGGTGGCCGGCCCTCCGTACGCGTACCTCTGGGTCGGCGCCGCGATCTCGGTCCCGTTCATCGGGATGATCTGGCCACCACGGGTCGTTCTCGTATCGGTCGCGACGCTCGCCACGGCGATCGTGGCCGGCGCCGTCCTCTGGGTTCCCGAGCGGATCGGGGAGGAGCCGCCGGCGCTCGTCGGGCCGCTCGTCGGGCTCGTGATGCTGACGGTGATGATCTCGATGGTCTACGTGGTCGACCGCCGCAACCGCCTCGCCGTCCTGACCGACGTGCTGACGGGTCTCGGCAACCGCGCCGCGATGGACACGTACGTCCGCGAGCTGCTCCGCGACGGGGGCAAGGGCTCGCCGATCGCGCTCGTCGCCTTCGACCTCGATCACTTCAAGGCGCTCAACGATGACCTCGGCCACGCCACCGGCGACGATGCGCTCCGGGCCACGGCCGAGGCACTCGCATCGGCGGCCCCGGACGGCGCCGGCGTGTTCCGCTACGGCGGCGAGGAGTTCGTCGTGCTGCTCCCGGAGGTCGAGCAGCGCGAGGCCGAGCGGATCGCCGACCGGCTCCGGACCGCGGTCGCCGGCGTCCGTGTCGGAGACCGGTCGCTGACCGTCTCCGGCGGGCTCGTCCTCGACCGCCTGACCGAGGAGCTCGATCTCGGATCGATGTTCCACCGTGCGGACGCAGCGCTGTACGACGCCAAGGCGCAGGGCCGCAACAGGGTGCTGGTCGGCCTTCCGCAGCTGCCCGGCCAGCGTCACCGCCACGGCCTTCGGCTCGCGGCTGAGACCGTCGCCCGGCCCCGGCCCGGACGCGGCTCCTGGCGGCTGGTGCGGACCCGGCTCGAGCGCGATCACCTCAGGGTGATGTGGAACGAGCTGCGCAACCCCGAGAACACGCGGCAGATGAACCTCGGCCTCGTGCTGCTGGCCGCTGCGGGCGCGTTCTGGCTCGGTCCCGGCCCGCTGATCGTCGCGCTGATCGCGTTCCTGGTCCTCGACCCGGCCGTTCGGCGCCGGTCTGGCCTGCCGGTCGGCCTGCGCGGTGGCGAGCTCGGGCTGCTCTGGGAGTCGCTCTTCGGGATGGTGATGCTGTCGATCGCGATCATCAGCGCGAACCAGGAGGCGCTGTACCTGCTGCCGCTGATCGCGATCCCCGCCTTCCCTTCGATCGTCGCCTACCGCTCGCTCGGGTCGATCTTGATCGGCGTGACCGGTGCGCTGCTGATGCTGGTGACCGGGCTGATCGTCGACCCGGGGCTGGTCGTCGAGAATCCGCTCGTGGTCTCGCTGCCGGTCGGGCTGATCGGCGTCACGACGCTGATCGGGATGGCCCTGGTCAGCTCGACGATGGAGCACGCGGCAGCCGCGAACATCGATCCGTTGACCGGAGCGCTCAACCGCGGCGCGCTCGAGGCGAGGGTCGCCGAGCTGCAACGCGCGGACTCCGGCAGCTACGGCCCGGTGACGCTGATCGTCGCCGACCTCGATCACTTCAAGCAGATCAACGACACCTACGGCCACGACACCGGCGACCAGGTGTTGGTCGATGTCGCCCGGCGGATGCAGGAGGAGCTGCGGCTCGTCGACGTGCTCTACCGGATCGGCGGCGAGGAGTTCGTCGTCCTGCTCCCTCAGACCGGCAGGCCCGAGGCTGCGCAGATCGCAGAGCGCCTGCGCGAGGCGATCTCCGAGCGGCCGTGCGGCGGCCGGGCGCTGACAGTGTCGCTCGGACTGTCGAGTTCGCTCGAGCACGGGTTCGAGTACGCCCCGGCGTTCGACCGGGCCGACGCCGCGCTGCTCGCGGCCAAGGAGGAGGGCCGCAACCGGGTCGTGATCGCCGACGAACCGGGTCAGGACAAGAACGAGGCGAGCTCGCGCGAGACAGCGACCGGGTCGTCGTAGGCGATCAGGTAGCCCGCGCCCTGAAGGACGCGCAGCAGGCCGTCGGGCAGCAGGTCGATCGCCTCCTCCGCGGCGCGCAGCGGATGGTCCGGATCGGCGTCGGCCCAGAGCAGCAGCGTCGGGCAGGCGATCTTCGGGAGCAGGTCGAGCACCTCGCCGTGCGCCGCTGCGCCGGCCTCGGCGACACGCGACCACGCGGCGACCCGGTCACGGTCGGTCGCGAGGTCGATCGTGGCGTGGCGGAGCAGAGCCGAAGCGGCCGGCTGGTCGCTCACTGTCAGGCGACGGCTGTCGATCCGCGCGACGCGGGGGATCACCGCCGCCGCCGCCGTCCCAGCGATCGGCCCGAGCCGGGCCGCGATCCGGGCGCGGCGAAGCTGTTCACGGGCGACGGGCCCGGGCGGCCGGTGCATTCGGCAGGGCATCAGCACCAGTCGCCCGGGGCGCAGCTCTCCGAGCGCGATCGCCCGCAGCAGGAGGTCGGCGCCGAGGCCATGGCCGCCGACCAGCGGCGCCGTCCCACCGCGGTCGTGACAGAACGCCGCGATCGTGCTCGCGAGCCAGTCGTAGTCGTAGCGGCGGCGCGCGGACGGAGGACTCGATTCGGAGTCGCCGTGGCCGGGCAGGTCGGGCAGAACGAGCCGGTAGCGGTCGCCCAGCTCGCCGCAGAGCGGCTCGAACTCGCGGTGCGACAGGCCGCCCGAGTGGACGACTATCAGCGGTCGCCCGGTTCCATGCTCGCGGTAGGCGATCCTGGTGCCGTCCGGGGTGTGGAAGAGACGCAGACGCATGGGCGCGGCATGCACATCGTAGGCTCGGCACGGTGGCCGGTCCGGCTTCTCACCGCGAGATCGCGATGCTGTCGCTGCCGGCTCTGGGGACGCTCGCCGCAGAGCCGCTCTACCTGCTCGCCGACACCGCGATCGTCGGGCATCTCGGCACGCGCGAGCTCGCCGCGCTGGCGCTGGCCGCCGTCGTCCTCGGGGCGATCGTCAACCTCTGCAACTTCCTCGCCTACGGAGCGACCGGGCGGATCGGTCGCCTCGTGGGCGCGGGCGATCGGCGGGCCGCTGCGTTCGAGGGGATCCAGGGCCTCTGGCTCGCCGCGGCTGTCGGTGCCGTCGTCGTCCTGGCCTGCCTGCTGCTCGCCGGAGGCGCGATGGACCTGCTCGCCGGCGACGAGCGCGCCGACGTGCGCGACGCAGCCGCCCGCTACCTGAGGATCGGGTCCCTGGGACTGCCGTTCGCCCTGATCGCGCTCGCCGCACAGGGCTACCTACGAGGGGTGGCCGATCTGAGGACACCGCTCGTGATCGTCGTCTGGGCGAACGTGGTGAACGTGGCGCTCGAGCTGCTCTTCGTCTACGGATTCGGCTGGGGACTCGACGGGTCGGCGGCAGGCACGGTCGTGGCGCAGGCCGGGATGGCGACCGCGTTCGTCGTCGTGACGGTGCGCCGCGTTCGTGGCGACGACCCTGACGTGCCGAGCGCGCCGGCGCCACGGGCGATGGCCGGCCAGCTCACGATCGGAGCGCCGATCGTGATTCGCACCGGTTCGTTGCTCGCGGCCTTCCTCGTGGCGACGGCGGTCCTGGCACGGTTCGGCGCGCCCAGTCTCGGGGCGCACCAGATCGCGTTCCAGATCTTCATCTTCCTCGCGCTCGTGCTCGATGCGATCGCGATCGCCGCGCAGGTGCTCGTCTCCCGGGCGCTCGGGGCGGGACAGGCCGGCGCCGCACGCGATACGGCGCTGCGCATCTGCCGCTGGGGCCTCGTCGCCGGAACCGGCGGCGCGCTGCTTCTGCTCGCCGGGCGGGGCGTGTTGCCGCGGGCGTTCACCTCGGATCCGGAGGTGCTTCGGCTCTGCTCGGAGCTCTGGCCCGTGTTCGCACTGATGCTCCCGGTCGGTGCCGTCGTCTTCGCTCTCGACGGGATCCTGCTCGGCGCCGGAGACCTGCGCTACATCGCGATCGCGATGGTCATCAGCGCGCTCGGCGTCTTCCTGCCGATAGCGCTGCTGACGCTCCGCAACGACTGGGGCGTGCGCGGCGTCTGGTGGGGCATCGTCGGGCTGATGCTGGCGCGGTTCCTGACGCTGGCGCCGCGGCTGGCGCCGCGGCGTTGGGCGCGATTCGCGTGAGCGGCCCCGGTTCGGGCCCGTCCCGTCCGGTGCGCACTAGATGATCGCGCGAACATGCCGCAAACAGCCGCAATCGACCAGCTCTCAAAGTCGGCGCTGGAGTCCCTCTCAAGGGCCGAGGCGATCGTCCGCCGCCGCCTTGCCGCCGACCTCGAGCAGGAGGGGCTCTCGCACTCCGGCTTCGCCGTGCTGATGATCCTGTCCGAGAGCGGCGGCGAACTCGAGCTGCGCCGGCTGCGTGAACGGCTCGGCACATCGAAGGCGAACGCGACCGAGGTCGTGACGACGCTCGAGCAGCGCGGCTTCGTCGGCCGGTTCCGTCTCGCCCACGACCGGCGCGCCGCGTCGGTCCGGCTGTCTGCCGCCGGGCGCCGGCTCGTCAACCGGCTCGCGCCCGAGCACACACGCCGCGTCAGCGATGCGTTCTCCTGCCTCGACCGCGCCGAGCAGCAGGCTCTCGCGGACATCTGCGCGAAGCTCGCGGCCTAGGCGCGAACACTTGCTGCCATGCGTTTGTTCGGACCCTCCGAACAAACGCATGACACCAGCCCGTCACTAGCATCAGGCGCTCGTGCCGCTGCGCCCCGTCGACCCGAATCAGTCCTTCCCCGCGCTCGAAGAGCAGGTGCTCGAGCGCTGGCGCGAGCGTGACGTCTTCGCGGAGTCGATCCGGCGCCGCGAGGCCGAGGGTGCCGAGCCGTGGGTGTTCTGGGAGGGGCCGCCGACGGCGAACGGCCGGCCTGGCGTCCACCACGTCCTGAGCCGCGCGTTCAAGGACATCTTCCCGCGCTTTCAGACGATGCGCGGCCATCTCGTCCGCCGCAAGGGCGGCTGGGACTGCCACGGCCTGCCGGTCGAGATCGCCGTCGAGAAGCAGCTCGGTCTCTCTTCGAAGCAGGAGATCGAGGAGTACGGGATCGAGGAGTTCAACAAGAAGTGCCGCGAGTCGGTCTTCACGTTCCTCGAGGACTGGGACCGGCTGACCGAGCGGATCGCGTTCTGGGTCGATCTCGACGTTCCGTACCGCACGCTCGACCCGTCCTACGTCGAGTCGGTCTGGTGGTCGCTCAAGCAGATCCATGAGAAGGGCCTGCTCTACGAGGGCCACCGCGTCGTCCCGTACTGCCCGCGCTGCGGCACCGCGCTTTCGAGCCACGAGCTCTCGCTCGGCTACCAGGACGTCACCGACCTCTCGGCCTACGTCACGCTGCCGGTCACCGATCGCCAAGGCCCGGCGCAGATCGGCGACCGCCTGCTCGTCTGGACGACGACGCCGTGGACGCTGATCTCGAACGCGGCCGCCGCCGTCGCCGGCGAGTTGACCTACGTCCGCGCGGTGACCGCCGACGGCGACGGCCCGTTCATCCTCGCCGAGGCGCTGGTCGAGAGGGTGCTCGGCGAGGGCGCGAAGGTGATCGAGCGCTTCACCGGCTCGGCGATCGCCGGCACCGCCTACGAGCCGCCGTTCCCGTACATCGACCGCAACGAGTGGGGCGAGCACGGCAACACCGTGCTCGTCGGCGACTTCGTCACCGCCGACGACGGCACCGGGATCGTCCACACCGCGCTCGCGTTCGGCGAGGACGACTACCGCCTCGGCCGCGAGCACGGGATGACTGTCGTCAACCCGGTCGGGCTTGACGGCACCTACGACGAGCGCATCACCGAGTACGCGGGCCGTCAGGTAAAGGACTGCGACGCCGACCTCGTCGAGGATCTGCGCGCGCGCGGCCGGTTGCTGCGCGCCGAGCCCTACGAGCACAGCTACCCGCACTGCTGGCGCTGCGGCACCGCGCTGCTCTACTACGCGAAGCCGAGCTGGTACATCGCGACGCAGTCGCTCCGCGACGAACTGCTGGCCGCGAACGAGACGGTCACATGGCACCCGCCGCACATCAAGCACGGCCGCTTCGGGCGCTGGCTGGAGAACAACGTCGACTGGGCGCTCAGCCGCGAGCGCTACTGGGGCACGCCGCTGCCGGTCTGGCGCAGCGAGGATCACGAGGTCGTGCGCGTGATCGGCTCGCTCGCCGAGCTCGAAGAGCTGTCGGGCGTCAAGCTCGACGACCCGCACCGCCCGTACGTCGACGACGTCGTCATCACCGACCCGGAGACCGGCAAGGAGCTGCGCCGCGTCCCTGAGGTGATCGACGTCTGGTTCGACTCCGGAGCGATGCCGTTCGCCCAGCACCATGCGCCGTTCGAGAACGTCGAGCGCTACGAGGAGTCGTGGCCCGCCGACTTCATCTGCGAGGCGCTCGACCAGACGCGCGGCTGGTTCTACTCGCTGCTCGGGGTGAGCGTTCTGCTCAACGGAACCGCCCCGTACCGCAACGTGATGTGCCTCGGCCTGATCCTCGACGAGGACGGCCAGAAGATGTCGAAGTCGAAGGGCAACATCGTCGAGCCGTTCAGCGTGATCGACGAGTTCGGCGCCGACGCGCTGCGCTGGTACTTCTTCAGCTCCAAGCAGCCGTGGGACGGCTACCGCTTCTCGACCGAGCAGATCGGCGAGGGCGTGCGGCTGTTCCTGAAGACGCTCTGGAACACGTACGGGTTCTGTGCGTTGTATGCGGGCACCCCGGCCACCGACCCGCTGCCGGAGGCGACACCGAACGATCTCCAGCTCGATCGCTGGGTGCGGTCACGGCTCGCGGCCACCGTCGCCGAGGTCACCGAGGCGCTCGACGGCTACGACGCGACCGCCGGCGCGCGCTCGATCGAGCGCTTCGTCGACGATCTCTCGAACTGGTACGTGCGCCGCAACCGCCGCCGCTTCTGGGACGGCGAGCCGCACGCGTTCGCGACGCTCGAGGTCTGTCTCGTCACGGTCGCGCAGCTGCTCGCGCCGTTCTGTCCGTTCATCGCCGACGAGATCTTCGACAACCTCGACGGCTCCGACGAGTCGGTCCACCTGACCGACTGGCCGATGGCCGGTGACCGCGACCTCGGCCTCGAGGTCGCGATGGCGACCGCACGTGAAGCCGTCACGCTCGGCCTGCGGGCCCGCGCGACCGCGAAGATCGGCCTCCGCCGCCCGCTCGCGGAGGCAGTGATCGTCGCGGCCGGCCCCGAGCGTCAGGCGCTCGAGCAGCTCGCCGACATCGTTCGTGATGAGCTGAACGTCAAGACGCTGCGGTTCGTCGACGAGGCCGACGAGCTCGGCAGCTACGAGCTGAAGCCGAACTACCGCACACTCGGGCCGCGCTTCGGCAACCGGATGCCGCAGGCGGCCGCTGCCGTCGCGGCGCTCGACGCCGGCCACGCTGCGGCGACGCTCCGCACCGGCGGGACGGTCGGGGTCAGCGTCGACGGTCACGACCACCAGCTCACGGCTGACGACGTGCTGATCGGGCTCGAACCGCTGGATGGCTTCCAGGTCGAGCGCGAGGCCGGGCACGCGGTCGCGCTCGACCTGCAGATCGATGATGAGCTACGGCGGGAGGGCCAGGCGCGTGAGCTGATCCGCGGTCTCCAGAACGCGCGCAAGGAGACCGGGCTCGACGTCACCGACCGGATCGCGCTGACGATCGGCGGTGACGAGGCGATCGTCGCGGTGTTCCGCGAGTACCAGGCGCTGATCGCCGGTGAGGTGCTCGCGACCTCGGTCAGCTACGACGGCGGCGGAGCCGTCGAGATCGCCGTTGACGGCCTCACGCTTCGAGCTGAGGTCGCGCGGAGCTAGAGTCCGCCGCATGAAGCTCAGCGCCGACCTCGAATCTGCCTTCAACGATCAGATCACGCTCGAGTTCGAGTCGTCGATCGCCTACCGCCAGCTCGCGATCGCGATGGACTCGCGCGACCTGCCCGGGATGGCGGCGTGGCTGCGTCACCAGGCCGACGAGGAGATCGTCCACGCCAACAAGTTCATCGACCACGTCACCGACCGCGGCAGCGATGCTCGGATCGGCGCGACCGCAGCTCCGGTCGCCGAGATCGATTCGGTGCTCGCCTGCTTCGAGGCCGCGCTCGGCCACGAGCAAGAGGTCTCCGAGTCGATTCGCAGCCTCTACCGCGCGGCAGAGGCGGCCGGCGACCTCGACTCGCGCCCGCTGCTCAACTGGTTCATCGAGGAGCAGATCGAGGAGGAGGCGACCGTCTCTGAGATCATCGGCAAGATCAAGCTGATCGGCTCAGACGGCAACGGCCTGCTCAAGCTCGACGACGAGTTGGGTGCGCGGCCGGCGGGGACGACCGAGAACGTCCCGGCCTAGTGTGTGACGTTCTGGTCCTTGGAGCGGCCAGAACGTAACAAGCGGCGACCTGACCGCCCCGACGCACCACAAACGTTCGAACTACCCGAGAACTGGCTCGAGCTCGGCCTCGAGCTTGCGCTTCGGCTTCGCTCCGATGATCCGCGCTGCCTCGGTGCCGTTCTTGAAGACGATCATCGTCGGGATCGAAAGCACCTGGTACTTGCCGGCGGTCGTCTGGTTCTCGTCGGTGTTGAGCTTGACGATCTTCAGGTCCTCGCGCTCGGCATTGATCTCCTCGAGCACCGGCGCGACGGCACGGCACGGGCCACACCACGGCGCCCAGAAGTCGACGAGCACCGGTTTGTCGGACTCGAGAACCTCAGCCTGGAAATTGCTGTCAGTGACGTTGGTGATGTCGCCGGCCATGCCCCCACCGTAGCGCCATGAGCGGAGCACGACGGTGGCACTAGTAGCCGATCACGGCCCGCACCACATCCCCGCTGACGTTCACCTCGATGTACGCGGCGACGATCAGGATCGGGACCGCGATCGCGACCGTGACGAACGTGGCGGCGAGCAGGTGATCCCAGTCCTCGTTGCGGCTTGCGAGCAGCCAGGCCGCAAGCGGTAGGAACAAGGCCACGAGTTCGGGTATCGCGTGCGGTAGCACGCATACGAGCAGTAGGGCCGTCGACGTGTCGAGCCGGTCGGCGATGCCGGCCGCGCCGAAGCCGATGATCAGCGCCTGCGTCGTCAGCGAGAAGAGCGTCGCCGCGGAGACGAACAGCATCGCCAGCCGACCGGCGTGGTCGTGGATCGCTCGCCAGCGCGGGCCGTATCGTTCGGCCTCGAGCGGGAGCGACGAGCCCGCGATGAAACCCGCGACGCAGGCCATCGCGTGCAGGGCGAGCACGAGCCCGTTGCGGGCGAGCACGGTCGACATCTCGTCCGGGAAGACGCCGAAGTAGGTAAAGCGCGCGTCGTCGGGGGTCACGAGCAGGGACACGACCCAGACGGCGACCAGCAGCAGCACGGCGATCGTGAACGATCCGGCGAACCACGGTATGAGCACGCGCCAGCGCTCGCGGTGCCAGAGCTCGAGCGTCGAACGGGTGCGCCGCAGCCCTTGGGTGATTACGAGCTCGGGCGCCATCAGATCTGGGAATCGGCTTGTGGCGCCGCTTCTGGAGCCGCCGCCGCCGGCGGCCGCCAGGCCCAGCGCAGCTTCGGGACGAGCAGCACCGCTTCAAGCGCGATCCTGCCCGACATCTTCGACGTGCCGCGCACGCGGTCGCGGAAGACGATCGGCACCTCGGTGACGCGGAACCCGGCGCGGACGCTGCGGTTGGTCAGCTCGACCTGGAACGCGTAGCCACGTGACCTCACGCTCGGAAGGTCGATCGTTTCGAGCACCGCCGCGCGAAAGCACTTGAAGCCGCCGGTCAGGTCCTTGACGGGAAGTCCGAGCCAGGCCTGGGAGTAGAGGCTGCCGCCGCGGCTGATCAAGCGCCGGATCGCGCCCCATGCCTCGATCCCGCCACCGCGCACGTAGCGCGATCCGAGCGCGAGGTCGGCGCCGCCGTCACGGACCGCGGCGAGCAGCCGCGCGAGATCGGCCGGATCGTGGGAGAAGTCCGAGTCCATCTCGAACACGTACTCGGCACCGTGATCGAGCGCGTGGCGGAAGCCGGCCAGGTAGGCCGGACCGAGCCCCTCGCGCTCGGTCCGGTGGAGCACCGAGAGCTCGGGCGTCTCCGCGGCGAGCCGGTCGGCGATCTTGCCGGTGCCGTCCGGTGAGGAGTCGTCGACGACGAGGATCTTCCACGCGCCGGGCGCCGCGCCGTCGAGCACACCGGCCGACGCACGCACGATCGCCTCGAGGTTCTCGGCCTCGTTGAACGTCGGCAGGATCAGCCAGGCGCCCGTGCTCACGGTCATCGGAGGGTATTGCGGTCATTAGTGTGAGGCCGCAGTGGCCGACCGCTCCAACGCAGAGATCGCAGACGCCTTCGAGGAGCTCGCCGACCTCTACGAGCTCGACGGCGCGATCGTTCACCGCGTCCTCGCCTACCGCAACGCGGCGAAGGCCGTCCGCGACGCCCCGCGCTCGGTCGCCGAGCTGACCCGCGCCGGAACCGTGACGTCGCTGGCCGGCATCGGCAAGACGCTCGAGGAGAAGATCACAGCGCTGCTCGACACCGGGACGATCCCTTCGGCCGACAAGCTTCGCGCCAAGTACCCGGCCGGAGTGCTTCAGCTGACCCGGCTGCCCGGTCTCGGTCCGAAGCGCGCCCGGACGCTCTACGCCGAGCTCGGCGTCGACTCGCTCGACGCGCTCCACGAGGCCGCGAAGGAGGGCAGGCTGAAAACGGTCAAGGGCCTCGGTCCGAAGTTCCAGCAGGCCGTGCTCGAGGCGTTCGCCGCAGGCGTGGCCGAGCGGCCGGAGCCGCGGCTGCTCCCGAGCCGCGCGCTCGAGCTGGCCGAGGAGCTGTGCGACGCGCTCCGCGAGGCCGACGTGGGGGTCGTAGACGTCGAGCCGGCCGGAGGTCTTCGCCGCCTGACCGAGTCGGTCAAGGACATCGATCTCGTCGCCTCCGCCGATGACCCGTCGCGGGTGACGGCCGCGCTCGCCGGGCTGTCGCTGATCGACGAGGAGACGGCATCGAACCCGGGTGAGAACGCGGCCCGCGGGAGGACGCACAACGGCGTCGCCGTCGATCTCCGGGTCGTGACCCCCGATCGCTACGGCAACCTGCTCCAGCACTTCACCGGCTCCAAGGCGCACAACGCGAAGCTGCGCGAGCAGGCGGTCCGGCGCGGGCTCCACGTCAGCGAGTACGGAATCGCCGACGACGAGAGCGGCGAGACGACGCGCTGCGCGACCGAGGAGCAGGTCTACGAGCGCCTCGGCCTGCCGTGGATCCCGCCGGAGCTGCGCGAGGACCGCGGCGAGCTCGAGCCCGGCTGGCAGTCGCCGCGCCTGATCGAGCTGGCCGACCTGCGCGGTGATCTGCACTGCCACACGGTCGCTTCCGACGGGCTTGCCACCGTCGAGGAGCTGGCCGAGCTCGCGGTCGAGCGCAGGCTCGAGTACCTGGCGATCACCGACCACTCGGCGACCCACGGGTTCGGCAACCACGTGACCGCCGACGACCTACGTCGTCAGATCGACCGGGTCCACGAGCTCAACGAGCGGCTGCCGAACCTCGAGCTGCTGATCGGCACCGAGACGAACATCCTCCCCGACGGCCGCCCCGACTACCCCGATGACGTGCTCGAGCAGCTCGACTGGACGATCGGATCGGTCCACACCAGCTTCGGCATGGAGCGCCACGAGATGACCGCGCGGATCATCACCGCGATCGAGCATCCGTGGATCGACTGCATCGGCCACCTGACCGGCCGCCGGATCGAGAAACGGCCGGGCTACGACGTGGACGTTGACGCGGTGATCGAGGCCGCGGCGCGGACCGGCACGATGCTCGAGATCAACGCATCGATCGAGCGCCGCGACCTGAGGGAGATCCACGCCCGCCAGGCGGTCGACGCCGGCGTCCACGTCGTAATCAACACCGACGCGCACCGCCCGGACAGGGTCGGCAACCCGGTCTGGGGCGTCGCGACCGCCCGCCGCGCCGGCCTCGAGGCGAAGGACATCGCGAACACGCTGCCGTGGAGCGAGTTCGCGCCGTTGCGCAAGCACGCTCGCAGCTGACCTCGACATATCGAAAGTCGTTTGCTATAACGAAAGTCGTTGGTAATGATAATCGATACGAGGTGGATGTATGCGGCGGCAACGGAATGCGTGGCTGGCAGTGACCGAAGGGGCGCTCGTCCTCGCGATGGTGGGCGGAGCGATGGGCATCGTCGCTGGTGCCGTCGCGATGACCGGAGACGTGACCGCGACCGTCGGTCTGACCCATCACTCGCCCGGGGTCGGGAAGCCGTTCACCGACGTCATGACGGCCGGGTCGGCCTCTGTCCAGCCGGAGACCGCGACGCTGACCCTGAGCGATCCGACGCTCATCGAACGGCTCGCCGCCGGGGTCCCGACACTGGTCGCGGCCCTGACGCTCCTACTCGCGGCGGCGATGCTCTACCGCACCGTGCGCCGGATCCGGTCCGGTGCGACCTTCGCCACGGAGACCGTCGGCGGCGTTGTCGGGGCAGCGCGAGTCGCCGGGATCGGCATGCTCGCCTACCTCCTCCTGACGGGGCCCGCCCAGGTTCGGTTGGGTGCCGCGGCACCAGACTCCTTGCCGGTCTCGGCGGCTGCGTCGATCGACTTCTCCCCGCTCTTGATCGTGGTTGCGCTGTTCACGTTCGCCGAGGTGCTTCGCCAGGGTGCGGCAGTCAGCGAAGAGCTCGAAGGGGTCGTGTGATGGCAGAAGACCATCGCGTCACCTGCCATCTCGACCGGATCCTCGAACAACGAGGCATGACGTTGACCGAACTTTCCGAGCGCGTCGGCATCACCACAGTCAACCTCTCGATCCTGAAGAACAACCGCGCCAAGGCGATCCGCTACTCCACGCTGACCGCCCTGTGCGACGCGCTCGACTGCTCGCCCGGCGAGCTCTTCTCGGTCAGCGACCGCTGAGCAGAGCCGGCAGCAGCTCCGAGGCCACCACCCGGTCGACCTCCGCCTGCCGGAACGGCGCGATCGCCGCCAGCGCCCGGGCGGCGTACCCCGGGTCGGTGTCGTCGAGCGCGGCTCGCAGCGCCGCCCGGAGCCCATGGGGCGGTGCGACCCAGCCGAGGCCGGCCTCGAGCAGGGGTAGCGCGACGTACGGCCCCGGCGCCGGCGTCGTCACGACCCGGCAGCCGTCGGCGAGCGCTTCGAGCTGGCCGATCCCGTGGTCCTCCCGGCGGGGCGCGGTCACGTAGACGCGGGCGCGCCTGAGCAGCGCCCGGTAGTCGGCCGGAGCGAGCCGGCCGGCGTACGAGACACCCTCACGCTCCACGCCGTCGGGCGCGGCGTCGAGTCCGGCGACGATCAGCTCCTCGCCCTCCTGGCGCGCCGCCTTCCAAGCGTCGAGCACCCGATCGAGCCCCTTCTTCTCCGGGTCGGCCGCGTAGGTGACGGCAGCGACGTCCCGGTCGACTGCCGGGCCCGACGGCTCGACGGCGACCGGCACGATCACCGAGCTGTCGTTCGTCGTCCGTGCCGACGCGAGCGCCGCGGCCGACTGGGGGATCAGCAGCGGCGCGGCGGCGAGCCGCCGCTGTTCGAGCGGACGCTGCCAGAGGCCGTGCCGGCCGGGGCGGTTCTCGCGGGCCGGGGCGTCGAAGCGGATCGCGCCGGCACGCGGCCAGAACAGGGCCGAGGTCGTCGTGCCGTAGACGACCGCGCCCGGCGACCGGTGCTCGATCAGCGCCGCTGTGGCGGCCGCCCGCGCCGCGCGCGCCCAGCGGTAGTCGGTCGCCATCAGCGTCCGCACCTCCGCCGGCCGCTCGGGCCGCACCAGCACCACCGAGGCGCCGGCGCGCACCAGTGACCCGCGCAGCTGATCCTCGGCCTCGCGCAGCCCCAACGTCGACCCGAGGCCGACCAGCAGCACGTCTGGCGAGCGGCCTGACACCCGGCGATCGTACGCGCTGGCGCCGCGGCCGTAGAGTGGCACCCGCATGACCGGTCTCGGCACGCTCGTCAACGTCGCAGCGATCGTCGCCGGTACCGCGATCGGCACCGTGCTCGGTGATCGCCTGCCCGAGCGCGTTCACGAACGCGTGCTCCGCGGCCTCGGCCTCGTGACGCTCGTGATCGGCGTCGACCTCGCGCTCGAGTGGAAGGACACGAACACGCTGTTCGTTCTCGGCGGGATCCTGCTCGGCGGCATCGCCGGCGAGCTGCTGCGGATCGAGGACCGCCTGGCCGCCTTCGGCGACCGCCTGCAGGGGCGCTTCGGCGGGCCGCCACCGGAGCATCATCCGGGAGATTTCGACCACCACCGGATCAGCGAGGGCTTCTTCACCGCGAGCATTCTCTTCTGCGTCGGCGCGATGGCGGTCGTCGGCTCGATCCAGGACGGGCTCCAGGCCGACCCCGACACGCTCCTGACCAAGTCGATGCTCGACGGCTTCGCCTCGATCGCGCTCGCGGCGAGCCTCGGCTGGGGCGTCGGCCTTTCGGCGATCAGCGTCCTCGTCTACCAGGGGACGCTCACGATCGCCGCCGGGCAGCTCGACTCCTGGCTCGCCCCCGGCTCCGACGAGCTGCTCGCGATGACGTCGGCCGGCGGCGTCCTGATCATCGGTATCGCGCTCAAGCTCCTCGACCTGCTCGACGTCAAGGTCGGCAACTACCTGCCGGCGCTGTTGTTCGCACCGCTGATCGCGACGATCACCGGCGCGGTGACCTAGACGCCGCCCTCTGCGATCCGCTCGCGCCGGAAGCCGGGCAGCCGCTCGAGCTTGATCGCCCGCCAGGGGGCGGTCCGCGCGACAAAGAAGGTGACCCCGTCGCGCTCCTCGATCGCGGTCACGGCCTGCGCCTGCCTGCGCCAGCCGAGCCCCCAGATCATCGTCACCGCCGCGACCAGCGCCGGTACCTGCGCTCCCACGGTCGTCGCCACCGCACCGGCGGAGACGACCATGACGAGCATCGGCCAGAGCCGGTTCAGCACTGTCAGGCCCGGCCGCAGCTCTGGCATCCGCTCCGCCGGCCGGGCGTCGGCCAGCAGCCGGCCGATCGCCGGGTTGGTCTCCCGCCGGCGGCTCAGCCAGAGCCCCAGCAGCAGCGCCGCCGCCCACAACGCGGTGGCGCGCCGAACGGTCGCATCGCCGCCGCCATCGCCCGCGGCGACCAGCGTCACGACGATCATCGCGGTCGCCGAGCCACCGGACAGCAGCACCGTCGCGCGGAGCAGATCGGTGAACAGCATCAGAGCGCGGTGACCAGCCGCTCGAGGATCTCGCGCACGCCCTCCGGTCCGCTGACGAGCGCGTCGGCGCCCGCACGCAGCTCCTCAGGCGTCTCGGCCGACGCGACGCCCAGGCACACCACCTGATCGAGGGCGCCCTCGTCACGCAGCTGCCGGAGGGCGTCGAAGGCGTCGACGTCGGTGCGGTCATCACCGGCGTACAGCGCCGTGCGGATCGCCGGCGATCGCCCGAGCAGCGCTCTGACGCCGGTGCCCTTCGTGATCGCGACCGGCGGGCGGACCTCGAGCACCTTGCGGCCCCAGTGCACGGCAAGCCCTTCGCCCTCGGCGTCGGCGGCGAGCTGCCGCGCGACCCGTTCGGCACCCGCCTCGTCGGGGGCACCGCGCCAGTGGAAGGCGTAGATCGCGCCCTTGTCCTCGCCGCGCAGCCGGGCACGCGGCACGTCGGCCCCCGCGAGCGCCGCCCGTGCGAAGCGCTGGACCTGCGCGCGATGCCGCTCTGCCTCGGGTGCCGGCTCGACGGTCGTCGTCCCCGCCCGCAGCAGTTCGGCGCCGTGGTTGCCGATGTACGAGACCGTTCCCAGCGAGACGAGCCGGCGGGCCACGGTCGCCTGCCGGCCCGAGACGCAGGCGGTGAGGCCGTACTCCTTCGCAACGCGCGCGAGCGGGGCGCGCGTTGTCTGCGGAACGTGGGCGTCGTTCGCCATCCGCACGATCGGCGCGAGCGTCCCGTCGACGTCGAGCAGCACCGCCGCCCGGGCCGGCGCAGCGACGATCGGCGCGAGCAGCTCGTCGATCGTGGGGTCCGGGGGCACGCGCATATGATCGCAGCCATGAACGAGGCCGCCGCCGCAGCGCCGCCGTCGGGGCCGGCCCGGATCCTGCGGCTCGCGTTGATCGGGACGGCCGCCGGGCTCTTCAGCGGCCTGTTCGGCGTCGGCGGCGGCACGGTGATCGTGCCGCTGCTGATCCTGCTGCTCGGCTACGAGGCGCGAGCCGCCACCGGCACGTCGCTCGCGGCGATCGTGCTGATCGCCGCCGCCGCCGCGGTCACGCACGAGGGCTACGGCAACGTCGACGAGGGCCGGGCCCTGCTCGTCGGTCTGCCGGCGGTCTCCGGTGTGCTGATCGGCACCGCGGCGCAGCAGCGTGTCCCGCAGGCGACGCTCAAGATCGTCTTCGCGGCGCTGATGGCCGTCACCGCGATCCTGCTGCTGGTGAACCCGTGACCGTCGGGCTCCTGATCGCGCTCGGGTTGCTCGCCGGCGTCGTCGCCGGGTTCTTCGGCGTCGGCGGCGGTGTCCTCTTCGTGCCGGCATTGACGCTGGTCGTCGGGATGGGCGTCGTCGAGGCAGAGGCGACGTCGTTGCTCGCGATCATCCCGGTAGCGGCCGTCGGCGCGCTCAACCAGCGCCGGTACGGCAACGTCGCCGAACGCGACGCGGTCGTCCTCGGTCTGCTTGCGATCCCCGGCGCGCTCGCCGGGGTCGTGCTCGTCAACGTCGTGCCCGAGCACGTTGCGAGGATCGGATTCGTGCTGCTGACGCTGTTCGTGGCCTGGCGGCTGGCGTTGTCGGGGCTCGCAGAGCGGGCCGAGATCAATGCCGGCTCAGGTCGGTAGGTGATCAGGGTCTGTCCGGCCAGAGGGCGTTGCTGACGGGCTACCCTCGTGCCCAATGGGGCCTCTGATCTGGGAGAGACGGCCGGAGGGCCTTCGGGCACCGGCCGTCGTCTGCGCGTTCACCGGCTGGAACGACGCCGGTGACGCCGCCTCCGCCGCCCTGCGCTACTTCGGCGCGTCCGTCGACGCCGAGCGGTTCGCGCACATCGACCCCGAGGAGTTCTACGACTTCCAGGAGACCAGGCCCCGGATCGAGGTCTCGGAAGGATCGACGCGCGAGGTCTGCTGGCCGACGATCGAGCTCTACGCGGCACGCGTGCCCGATGCACCTCGCGACCTGATCCTGCTCTCCGGTCCGGAGCCGAACATGCGCTGGCGCACGTTCGCCTCGCTGATCGTCGAGATGGCGGAGTCGTTCGGCGCCGGGCTGACGGTGACGCTCGGAGCGCTGCTCGCCGACGTGCCGCACAGCCGGCCGGTCGCGATCAGCGGCATCGCGAGCGACGAGACGCTCGTCGAGCGGCTCGACGTCCTGACGACCACCTACGAGGGGCCGACGGGGATCACCGGCGTCGTCCACGCCGCCTGCCACGAGCGCGGGCTCCCCTCCGCCTCCCTCTGGGCGAGCGTGCCGCACTACGTCGCCGCCGCGCCGAACCCGAAGGCGGCACTTGCGCTCGTCCACAAACTCGAGGTGCTCGTCGGGCATTGCATCGACTCCACCGAGCTCGAGGAGGCGACCGCGGACTACGAGCGGCAGATCTCGCTTGCCGTCCAGTCCGATCCCGACGTGATGGAGTTCGTCGAACGGCTCGAGCGCGCAGCCGAGGAGCAGGACGAGCAGGCCGCGGCCGACGCCGCATCGCGCGCGATGGCCGATCCGATGGAGATGCCCGACGGTGACGTCATCGCACGTGAGTTCCAGCGGTTCTTACGGGATCGCTCGGAGTAGTCAGACCCCGAGTTCGCGCCCGGCTGCGGTCAGCCGTCGGTCCCGTGACCACAGCCGGGTGCCAGGCGTCAGCAGGCAGCTCGCCAGCAGGTGGGCGTCGACGAAGCCGAGTCCGCGCCCGTGTAGCGAGCGGCGCTCGATCAGCTCGAGAACCTCGTCGTCGTCGGCGCGCACCACCGCCGGCAGGTCGGCGAGCAAGCCAAGCACGGTGTCGCGAGCGGAGAGGGAGCCGACCGCGAGCTCACCCCGGATCATCGGGTGTGACGCGACAATTCCCTGTTCGAGGAGACCGATCAGGCGCGCGTCTCCGCGGCGGAAGTGATCGATCCAGATCGTGGTGTCGACGAGGATCACGCCGCGTCCGAGCGTCGCCGGCGCCCGGCAGTGGCATCCGGGCTGCTGCCGCCGAGCAGTGCCAGGCGCTGCGCGCTCTCGCGAGCGACCAGCGCCTCGAGACCGAGGTTGAGGAGGACGCTCCGTTCGCTGCGCCCGGTCAGCTCAGCTGCCCGTTCGAGAAGGCCGTCGTTGATCGTGACTGTCGTCCGCATGCATCAAGTATCGCATCAAACGATGCGCAACTTGATGCGACACGGTTACGAGCCGGCGAACGAACGGCGACAGCCGAGAGGCTCACGTCTCTCGCGCCGGGCAGGCGATCCGGTAGTCGCACATCGAGCAGGCACTGAAGGAGGGCGTCGGCTCGAAGCCCTGGGCCTCGATCCCGGCGGCCACCTCGTCGACCACGTCGGCGATCCACTCCGGGCCGCCGCTCGTCCCGGGCAGCCGGACCTTCTCGTCGTCGAGCACGTAGTAGTAGGACTGCTGCGAGCCGGGCAGGTCCCAGGCGCGCTCTGCGGCCACGGCATAGAGCGTCAGCTGGATGTCGTCACGGAGCTGCTCGGCGCTCTTCGGCCGTCCGGTCTTGTAGTCGATCAGCTCGTAGCCGCCGCCTGTCAGGCGGTCGACGCGGTCGACGCGGCCACGGAGCGTGTGCCGGCCGAGCGTGAAGCTGAAGGACCGCTCGAACCACAGCGGCTCGACGTCGTCGGCGTGGAAGCGGGCGTGGTACAGGCGCAGCGCCTGCTCGGCCTTGTGCCAGAGCTGCACCTCCTCGTCGGTCTGCATGCCGAAGCCGGCGCGGCGCCAGCTCGTCTCGAGCAGGCCGAGCAGCTCCTCGAGCGATCTCGGCCTCGCGGGACGGGGCGCGGGCGCGTGATCGCCATCCTGGTGGAACCGCTCGAGGACCTGATGGATCACGATCCCGAAGCGCTGGTTGAGCGTTGGTTCGAGCGGGACCCTCAGGACGCGGGCGAACTTGTACTTGAGCGGGCAGCTCCGGTAGGTCTCGATGTCGGAGGCCGACAGCGCGAGACCCTCGCCGCGGCGGGGGAGGAAGGGGCCGAGCGACGGCTCGTGTCGCGCCGTCGACGCCGCCTCGCGTGCTCGGGCCGCGGCCGAGGTCGCCGCCCCGGTCAGGAGGTCGTCGAGCGAGGAGGTGCGCAGGATCTCGCGCTGGAGCGAGGTGGCCGCACCCTCGATCGCGCCGGTCACGGACGGCATCGCCTCGTCGACGCTCTGGCCATCGGGCCGAGCGAGCAGGGCGGCGACCTTCAGCAGCTCGAGGTAGCGCGTCGCGCCGTGCGCGACGTCGAGGTCGGTGTCGAGACGCAGCTCGCCGAGCCGCGCGCCGATCCGCTGGACATCGGCGAGCAGCTCGTCGCGCAGCTCGAGGTAGGCGGCCTGCAGCGTCGTGTCGAGGTCAGCGTCGAGGTGGCGCGGCTCGTGCCATGTGACGCCGGCGGCGGCAAGCGCGTCTTCGGCGAGCGGCGACGGCCTGCGCGTCTCGCCACCCAGGCTCTCGGCCGGGAACGACAGCAGCAGGCTGCGCGACGCTCGCGAGCAGGCCAGCGACAGCATCCGCCGCGCACGGCGCTCCTGGGCGGCGGCGCGCCCACCGTCGCCCTCGTCCTCGGCCGGTTCGGCGGCGCCGAGCAGCTCCGCGGGGACTGGCGTCGCGGCCGCTCCGACCCGGCCCGGCAACGCCTCCGTTGTCAACCCGCAGACGATCACGTGCTGCCATTCGCCGTCCGAGGCCGCCTCCAGCTCGACGATCGTCACCCCGAGTACCGCATCCTCGGCGTCGTCGTCCGCGCCGGTGCCGGCATCGGCGACCGACGCGAGCCAGCGCGCGAGGTCGCGCGGGGTGGCATGCGCGGCGCGGTCGCCGTAGCTCTCTGCGAGGCCGCTGAGGCGCGACAGGCCGCGCATCCGCTCGATCACGTCCGCCTGCGCGGCGAAGACGTGCCGCCGGCGAAGCCCGAGGTCGTCGATCAGCCGATGCAGGAACAGCTCTGGGCGGCTCGTGTCGAGAATCGCCGCGAGCTGCTCGTACTGGCGCAGGAACAGGAGCACCCGGTCGCGCGCCTCGGGCGGCAGCTGAGGTGACTCGGTCGCGGCTGCAAGCCCGCGAACCATGTCCAGCTTGCGGCGGCGGACGATCTGCAGGCAGCGGGCGACATCGATCGAGTGCAGCTCGAACGGAGGCCGTGTCAGCGCGCGTACTGCCGCGCTCGCGTCTGACGGGTCGACGAGCAGGCGCAGCCAGGCGACCACATCGCGGACCTCGGCCTGGGCGAACAGCGCCGCCGAGCCGCGGACCCGGTGCGCTATCGCTCGCTCTTCGAGCGCCGCCGCGACGTGCTGGCCTTCGCGCCGGGCGCTCGGGACCACGATCGCGATCTGCTCGGGCTCGGCGCCCGATGCGATCAGCTCGCCGGCATGCATGGCGATCGCCTGCGCCTCGGCGCGGACGCCGCTGCAGCGCCAGGCGCTGACCGAGCTGCCGCCCGGATCGGCCGGCGCCGCCTGCCAGCGGCCGGCGGCGCCGAGTGCCGCGGCCTCGATCTGCGGCGAGCAGCGGCGGCTTCCCCCGAGGTCGATCACCGTCGTCCGGTGGCCACCGATTCCGTGTGCCGACAACGCCGAGATGCGTGCCGCCCCGGAGCGCAGCAGCGGGTCGTCGTCGATCGCTGCGACGAGCTGACCGTGGCGGGAGCAGAGCAGCTCGACCAGGCGCAGCTCGGCCGGGCTCGCGTCTTCGAGCCGGTCGACTAGCAACGCGCGCGCGCGGGCCGCCGCTCGTTCGGCGACGTCCTCGCGGCGTTCGAGCAGACGCGATGCCCTAAGCACGACCTCGCCATGATCGAGCAGGCCCTGGGCCTCGAGCATCCGGTCGTGCGCCTGCATGATCGCCGCGAACTCGCGCTCACGCGCGGCACCGCGGCGGTCGTCGGGGAGCCCGGCCGCCCAGGAGGCGACGTCGGCCGACGACGCGCCCGCCGCCTTGATCTCGTCGATCCGGGTCAGGATCCCGGCGAGCGTCGCTGCCGGGCGGCCTCCGAGGTCGTGGTGGCGAAGCGGCAGTTCGTCGAGACGGTCGAGCAGCAGCGCGAGCCGGTCGGTCCGTGTGGCGGTCTGCGTCAACGCGTCGCCGCCTCCGGCGGCCGGCTCGTCGCGCAGCAGCTTCGCGGCGGCGGCGGTGATCGTCGTCACCGTCGGCTCATCGCCGGAGAAGCCGTCGAACGCGGACGCGACCGCGCCCCTGAGCGTGGCGGCGGAGACCGGGCCCGGCGCGATCGCGAGCACGTTGGAGGGCGCCAGGCCGGCGTCGGCGAGGGCGCGGAAACGCTCGGCCAGTGCCGTGGTCCGCCCGGATCCGGCGGCGCCGGTCAGCAGCAGCGGCCCGCCTGCGTGGTCCAGCGCCGCGCGCAGGTCACGCTCCTCGGAGGCCGATCGCGGGCGGGGGTGGGTCGGAGCCGCTCGCATCGTGCCGGGAGGGGTCGCCACGCGCCTAGGATATGCCGCAGTGGCCGCTTCGTCATCAGGGCTCGAGGGTCTGTCCGGGAGTGAGGTCTGGCTCGACAGCTGCCGCCGCGCCGCGCAGGGCCTCCGTGACGTTCTGCGCGAGCATCCGACGAGCGCCCAACGGGTCGTCGAGACCGGCACGGTCGGCGAAGGCGGCGATCGCACGCTCGTCATCGACCGGCTCGCCGAGGACCAGGTCTTCGGCGAGCTCCAGCGCCTGCACGACCGTGGCGAGCGGTTCACGGTGATCTCCGAGGAGCGCGGCCGGGTCGACTTCGGATCCGACGAGCGCTTCGTCGTCGTGGATCCGCTCGACGGCTCGCTCAACGCCAAGCGAGGGCTTCGCCAGCACGCGCTTTCGATCGCCGTCGCGGACGGCCCGACGATGGCCGACGTCGTGCTCGGCTACGTGCTCGACCTCGGCAGCGGCGACGAGTGGCACGCGATCCGCGGCGAAGGCGCCTTCCTCGCGGGCGAGCCGGTCCGGCCGCAGCCTGAGCGCAGGTTGCCGGACGGCCGCTTCGAGCTCGTGGCGATGGAGTCGACCGACCCCCGGCATCTCGTCTCGCGGGCCGACTCGCTGCAGCGGCTCACGAACCGGGTCCGCGCATTCGGAGTGATGGCCGTGACGCTCTGCCAGGTCGCAGAGACACGCGTCGACGCAGCGTTCTCGTGGGCCGGAGTGCGGGCGGTGGACGTCGCGGCCGCGCAGCTGATCGTCCGCGAGTCCGGCGGAGTCGTCGAGTTCGTCGGCTGCCCGCAGGGCCCGCTCGGGGCGCCGCTCGACCTCGAGCCGCGTCACCCGATCGTCGCGGCTCGCACGGCGGAGGCGATCGACCGCCTCCGCGACCTGCCCGTGACAGCACCGGCCGCCCGCTGATGAAGGTCGATTGGGATCTGGCCGCGAAGATCGCGCGAGTGGCGAGCGGGGACTCGCCCGGGATGATCGTGCCCGGTGGTCTCGACCGCCGCGCGGAGGAGGCGGCCGAGCACGTGATCGCCGCGACCGGGATGGTCCCGGCCGAGCCGCTGCCCGCGGTCGAGTGGGTGACACGAGCCGGCTGGATCGACGCGAACGTCGCGACGATGCGGGGCTTGATCGACCCGGTTGTCGAGCGGGTCGCGGGCGCCGGCGGGTCGTCGGCCCCGGCCCAGGCGCCGATCGTCGCGACGGCCGCGATCGCCGCAGTGGCGTTCGAGATCGGGAGCCTGCTCGGGATGCTCTCGCGCCGGGTCCTCGGTCAGCTGGAGATAGACCTGCTCGATCTCGAGCGCTCTCCCCGCCTGCTGATGGTCGGCCCCAACCTGACGGCGGCGCCCGAGCGGATGGAGGTCGACGCCGAGGACTTCCAGACCTGGGTGCTGCTGCACGAGATGACGCACGCCGTGCAGTTCACGAGCGTCCCCTGGCTGCGGGAGGAGCTCGGCAGCGGCCTCGGCGAGATGCTGGCGCTCGCCGAGATCCGTCCCGACCCGCGCGCGCTGCTGCGGATGCGAGGGCCGGAGCTGCGTGCGCTGCTGCGGTCGATCCGGCAGGGCGGCCTGCTCGGGGCCGTCGCAGGGCCGGAGAAGCGCGCGGTGATGGAGCGGATGCAGGGCACGATGGGGCTCGTCGAGGGCCACGCCGAGTGGGCGATGGACGCGGCCGGCGACCGGGCGATCGAAGATGTCGCCGCCCTGCGCGGTGCGATGACGGCCAGGCGGGCCGAGCGACCGGTGCTGCTCAAGGTCCTCGATCGCGTGCTCGGCTTCGACATGAAGCTTCAGCAGTACAAGCACGGCAAGGACTTCTGCGACAGGGTCGCCGCCGAGCGCGGCAACGACGGGTTGCTCGCCGCGTGGTCCTCGGCCGACACTGCGCCGACGCCGGCGGAGCTGCGGAACCCCTCGCTCTGGTTCGCACGCGTGCCTGTGTGAGGTCACACACGGTCGGACAGAAGTCCGATATCGGACAGCAGGTGGGGCGAACGCGTGTTCGGGACGTAACCTCGCGGCCATCGGGGAATACAAACAAGTGTTCGCATGACCCACGGTCGCCGAACCGACCCCCCGAACTCCGAACACGACCCCAAGGACCCGATCATGGCTACGACCAAGACCACCGCCAAGAAGCCGGCCGCCCGCAAGCCGGCCGCCAAGAAGACCGCTACCGCCAAGAAGCCGGCCGCCGCCAAGGTGCCCCAGACGGCAGCCGACCGCGCGCTGCATGTGCCGCTCGGCGCGACGCTCGTCGCCCGCGATGCTGTCGCGGAGACCGTCACCGACACCGTCGGCACGCTGCGCTCGACGTTCGCGTCGACCGACGCCGTCGGCAAGGAGCTTCAGCTCCGCCGCAAGCGCCTTGAGGCCGAGGTTCAGCGCTTCGAGCGTCGCGGCGCCACGGCGCGCACGCGCCTCGAGAAGGACCTCAAGAGCCGCCGCACGCGCCTCGAGAAGGACCTCAAGAGCCGCCGCACGCGCCTCGAGAAGGACCTCAAGGCCCGCCGCAGCACCGCTGAGAACCTCGTCCAGACGACCGTCGATCGCGTCAGCGATCGCGTCGCCTCGGTCCGCTAGAACTCGCGACACCACGCGGCCGGATTCCCCCTCCGGCCGCACCGCACCGGCCGCGCCACTCCTCGTGAGGGGGAGGGGCGCGGCCGGTCGCCGTTCAGGGCTTTGTACCGTGTCGGCAATGGCCGAGCTGAGCAAGGAAGAGATCACCCAGGCGCTGACCGCGGTCATCGATCCGGAGCTGCGGCAGAACATCGTCGAGCTCGGGATGGTGCGCGAGATCCTGACCGCCGATGACGGGCGCGTCGACGTGATGGTCTCGCTGACGACGCCTGGCTGCCCGATCAAGAGCCACTTCGAGAAGTCGGTGATCGAGGCGGTGGAAGGGATCGGTGCGAGCGACGTCTCGGTCCGCTTCGACGTGCTCTCGCCGGACGAGAAGGCCGCGCTGCAACGCAAGCTCGGCCGGCCCGGGAGCCTGCCGTCCGGCGCGCTCGCGCGGGTCCAGAACGTCGTCTGCGTCGGCTCGGGCAAGGGTGGGGTCGGCAAGTCGTCGGTGACGGCCAACCTGGCGGCGGCACTCGCGCTCGAGGGCAAGCGTGTCGGAGTGCTCGACGCCGATGTCTGGGGCTACTCGATCCCGCGCATGTTCGGCCTCGGCTCAGGCCGCCCGCCGATCTCGCCCGATCGCAAGATCCAGCCGATGGAGGCGTACGGCGTCAAGGTGATGTCGATTGGCTTCTTCGTCGACGAGGACAGCGCTGTCGTCTGGCGCGGCCCGATGCTGCACAAGGCGCTGACTCAGTTCCTCGAGGACGTCGCCTGGGGCGAACTCGACGTGCTGCTCGTCGACCTTCCGCCCGGCACAGGCGACGTCTCGATGACGCTCGCCCAGCTGCTGCCGGACGCCAAGTTCCTGCTCGTCACGACGCCGCAGGCGACGGCGCAGCGCGTCGCCCGGCGGGCGGCGGAGATGGCGAACAAGGTCTCGCTCGAGATCTGCGGTGTGATCGAGAACATGTCCGGCTTCACGACCCCGTCCGGTGAGCGTTTCGCGCTCTTCGGCGAGGGCGGCGGCCAGGAGCTCGCCGACGAGATCGACGTGCCGCTCGTCGCGAAGGTGCCGATCACGATGGGCCTGCGCGAGCAGGCCGATGCCGGCCTCCCGGTCGTGCTCGAGGACGAGACCGATCCGGCCGCCCAGACGCTCCGCCAGGCGGCGCGCGGCCTTCTCGCGATGCTGCCCGTCGAGCTGCCGGTACTCGCCGGTGTGAGCGGCGACCCGACGCCGCAGCTCGAGGTCGTGCAGGTCAAGCCGACGGCTGGACCCGCGCTACCGATGGCGTAGGAGGTGGGCGAAGGGCGAAGCCGTTCGCCCGGCGTGAAGTGTCAGCCGACGGAGTCTGCTGACACTTCACGCAGCACGCCGGTCGCGACCTCGTAGACGAAGCCGCGCACGCTGTCGCGATGCGGGATGAAGGGGTCGTTCTCGATCCGGCGGATCGAGCTGCGAACGTCGGTCTCGAGGTCGGTGAACGACTCCGCTGCCCAGGACGGCCGCATGCCGGTCTCCTCGAGCAGTTCGCCGCGAAGCTCGTCCTCGCTGAAGGTGAGCATCCCGCAGTCGGTGTGGTGGACGAGCACGATCTCGCGCGTGCCGAGCTTGCGCTGGCTGATCACGAGCGAGCGGATCACGTCGTCGGTCGCGACGCCGCCGGCGTTGCGGATCACATGCGCGTCGCCGGGCGTCAGGCCGAGGATCCCGAAGAGGTCGAGGCGAGCGTCCATGCAGGCGACAACAGCGACCTTCCGGGCAGGCGCCGGCGTCGGCGGTCCCGGCTCGAACACCGAGCGGTAGTGCTCGGCGTTCTCGACCATCCGGTCGGTCTCGGACATGCGCTGCTGCTCAGGCGGTGTTCTTGAAGTAGTCCGCGTTCTTCTGGACGAAGTGCTGCCACTCGTCCGGGACCTGGTCCTCGGCGAAGCACGCGTCGACCGGGCATGCCTCGACGCACGCGTCGCAGTCGATGCACTCCTCCGGGTCGATGTAGAGCATCTCGACCTTGTCGTAGTCGGGCTCGTCCGGCGTCGGGTGGATGCAGTCGACGGGGCAGACCTCCACGCAGGAGTTGTCCTTGGTGCCGATGCAGGGCTCGGTGATGACGTAGGCCATGTAAGTCGTGTTCGGTGGGTCGGGGGAATCCTTGACGGCGTGCTTGCCGTCTCGGCGTATCTTGGCAGACCGGTTCGGCGACCGGCCCCGCGGTCCTCTGTGCGGTTCGTCAATCGCCGGGACGGCGCGACGCCCAGGGCCGGGCGAATTCGAGCTGCGTGGCGAGCGCGAGCAGGTTGCCCTCCTGCGCCGGCCTGCCGATCAGCTGGACGCCGATCGGCAGGCCCTCTGCGGATTGAGCGAGCGGGACCGAGATCGCCGGCGACCCGGTGACGTTGCTGATCGCGGTGAACGGCGTGAACTGCGCCGACCGCGTGAAGCCGGCCATCGGCTCCTCGGTGTCCATCGTGCTCATCGTCCCGAGCGGCAGCGGCAGCTCGGCGAGCGCCGGCGTCAGGACGGCGTCGTACTGGCTCGCCCAGGTCACGATCTGCCGGGCGAACGCTTGGAGCATGAAGCCGGCACCCATCGCCTGGACCGAGTCGATCGACTTCGCGAGGTTCCAGATCGCCCAGCTGAGGGGTTCCATGTCGCCTTCGCCGGGCGGCCGTCCGTTGACGATCTCCATCATCGCGATCTGCGTGCAGACGGCGGGGCCGAAGAGGGCGGTGAACAGATGGGCGGTGTCGGGACGCTGCCAGTCGGGGTCGTCCTCGACGACCTCGTGACCGAGCGATCGCAGCAGGTCGGCGGTCTCGCGCGTCGCCTTCTCGACCTGGGGGTCGACGGTCGCGTCGGTCAGCGGAGGCAGCAGCGTCATCGCGATCTTGAGGCCGCCCGGCTGGTGCGCGGCCGTCTCGGCGAACGGCTCGGCCGGCGGCGGCGCCCACGAGGAGTCGCCGGTCACCGGGCCACTGATCAGGTCGAGCACCCGTGCGGTGTCCTCGACGGTGCGCGTGAGGACGCCGTCGGTGACGAGGAAGACCTCGCCGGTCTCCGGCGCGGTCGAGATTCGGCCACGCTGCGGCTTGAGCCCGACGAGGCCGCAACAGGCGGCCGGGATCCGCGTCGATCCGCCGCCGTCGTTGGCGTGCGCGATCGGCACCATGCCACCGGCGACCGCGGCCGACGACCCGCCCGACGAACCGCCGGAGGTGCGCGTCGTGTCCCACGGGTTCCTGGTCGCGCCGAATCGGGCGGTCTCGGTCGTGGGCATGATCCCCCACTCGGGCAGCGTCGTCGTGCCGACGACTACGAAGCCGGCCTGCTTCAGCTTGGCGACGACGTTCGAGTCGTGGCCTGCGACGAAATCGCCGGCGAAGTTGGCCGCGAACGTCAGCCGCTTGCCGGCGACCGCACGGTTGTTCTTGATCGCGATCGGCACGCCGGCGAACGGGCGCGGGTCGTCGGCGCTGATCGTCTGAGCTTCGGCGACGGCTTCGTCGCCGAAGACGTCGACGAACGCGTTCAGCTCGGGGTTGCGCTCCTCGATCGCGCCGACCGAGGTCTCGACGAGTTCGGCGGCGCTGATCTCGCCGGTCTTGACGAGCTGAGCCAGCTCGCCGGCTGGGCGGAACATCAGGTCCTGGTCGGGCATTGGCTGGACCCTAACGGCCGCCCGGGGTCCTCACGCGTCATCATGCGTCTCATGAGCCCCGAGGTCGAAGGTGTCCAGTCCGGTCTCGAAGGCGTCGTCGCCTTCGCCACGGAGATCGCCGAGCCCGACAAGGAGGGCGGCGCGCTCCGCTACCGCGGCGTCGACATCGAGGACCTCGTCGGCACGCTGCCGTACGAGAAGGTCTGGGGCTTGCTCGTCGATGGGTCGTTCGAACCGGGTCTGCTGCCCGCCGAGCAGCACCCGCTGCAGATCCGCTCCGGCGATCCGCGCGTCGACGTGCAGGCCGCGATCGCCGCGCTGGCACCCGAGTGGGGCTTCAAGCAGCTGATCGACATCTCCGACGAGCAGGCACGCCTCGACCTCTCGCGGGCGTCGGTGATGGCGCTCAGCTTCGTCGCGCAGAGCGCGCGCGGGCTCGGCAAGCCGTGGGTGCCGCAGGAGGAGATCGACCAGGGCACGACGCTCGCCGAGCGCTTCCTGATCCGCTGGCGAGGCGAGGCGGCCCCCGAGGCCGCGAAGGCCATCGACGCCTACTGGATCTCCGCGGCCGAGCACGGGATGAACGCCTCGACCTTCACCGCCCGGATCGTCGCGTCGACCGGTGCCGACTGTGCTGCGGCGCTGTCGAGCGCGATCGGCGCGCTGTCCGGCCCGCTGCACGGCGGAGCGCCGTCGCGGGTGCTGCAGATGCTGGAGGAGGTCGAGCAGCTCGGAGATGCTGAGAAGTGGGTCAAGGACGCTATGGACCGCGGCGAGCGGCTGATGGGCTTCGGCCACCGCGTGTACCGCGCCGAGGACCCGCGCGCGCGCGTGCTGCGGCGGACTGCCCGCGAGATCGGCTCATCGCGGTTCGAGGTCGCCGAGGCCGTCGAGCAGGCCGCACTCGCGGAGCTGAAGGCCCGCCAGCCCGACCGTGTGCTGGCGACGAACGTCGAGTTCTGGTCGGCCGTCGTCCTCGACACCGCGCAGATCCCCGCCGAGCTGTTCACGTCGATGTTCACGTGCGCTCGCGTCGCCGGCTGGTCGGCGCACATCCTCGAACAAAAGCGGCTCGCCAAGCTGATCCGCCCGTCGGCGAAGTACGTCGGTCCGGGTCCGCGGCCGGTCAGCGCCGTCTGACCCAGAGGACGTTCAGTGGTCCAGGCGCCACTGCTCGTCCCGTTCGCGGCCGAGCGGCAGTCTGTCCCGAAGCATCGCGGTGTTCGCCAGGAGCTTGCCGTCGGCCTCGACCGCGATGCCGCTCCGCAACAGCGTGTTGATGTCGCGGGTGACCGTTTTGCCGGTTGCGTGGGCGTACGCCTGAGCGAGTTCGCTCGTGAGGGTCGGGATGTCAGATCGCGACTTGCCGATGCGATCGGTCGGGAGCGCAAGCGCGAGCTTGCGACATCGACGTTCGGCCGCCGTCGTGGCGGGCAGTGTCTCGTAGAGGAACTCACGCCACGTGGAGTCGGCGACCTGGTCAGCGACATCGTCGAGCAGCGACTGCATCTGGTCGACGAAGCCCTGCGCCGCATACGCGATGAATTGCGCCACGCCGCGAGACCCGTCTGACGTGCTCTGGGCCAGCACCCGGTAGTACTCGGCCTTCGTTCGGTTGTAGTGCTGGCTCAGTTGGAGCGCGGCCGGCAGCGATAGACCTGCATCCATCAACACCGCGAACTCCGCGAGCCTGCCAAGGCGCCCGTTGCCGTCCCCGTATGGATGGATCCACTCGACGTAGAGATGAGTAACGGTCGCGCGAATGAAGGCCGAGGCGAAGCTGCTCGGAGCATGGGTTGCCGGCGCAGCATCGTTCGGCTTCAGCTCCGGACCGGAAACCCATCGGCCGAGCATGTCCAGCAGGGCGGGGCAGTCGCGTGCGGGTGCTCCTCGATAGTTCCCGCCCACCACGACCGAGTGCGCGCGGACCTCTCCTGGGACGACATCGTCATCCAGTTTGGCTCCGTCGAGCAGCCGCCCGTTCCAGTGGTTGAACCAAGCAGGGCTCAGTTCGAGGGGCGCGGCGTCCCGGTGCCCAAGGCTTTCGCCGAGTTCGTTCAGGGCGCCGAGGATGTTCTCGATCTCGACCTGCTGATAGCGAAGACTCGGGGGCGCCTCGAGGGTGCCCTGTGCGGCTGCCGAAACCTGTTCCTCGGACAGCGTGTTCCCCTCGATCGCGGCCGTTGCTTGCGCGCCCTTGATCAGGGCGATCCGGTGCATCTTCCGAGCGACCTCTGGCTTCAATGGCGTCCGCTGCAGGTGCAGGCACTTCGACTCACCTTGGCCCAGCATTCCCCAGACCGGCCCAGGTAGCGCGTTCGGGTCGAACGCGAACGAGATCCAAGGATGCGTGCGCGTCGACTCAAGTCTCTGACGGGAAATCTCCGACGAAATCTTCTCCATCTTGGACATACTCTATATGAGGAAACTCGACCAACAGAGGCAAATCTGCAACAAAATCGACGCGGATTTGAACCGATACCGCGAGTATTCGTATACTCGTCGGTATGGCCACGATCGCTGAGCGTCCTCCGACCACCGTGATCGGCCGTGGGCTGCCGCCCGGGCCGACAGCACCGCGCGCGTTCCAGACAATCGGCTGGACCGCCCGCCCATTCGGCTCGATCACCAGAGCCCACCAGCAGTTCGGCGACCGCTTCACGATGCGCTTCGGGCAGGCGACGTTCGTCTCGCTGTCCGATCCCGATGACGTCAAGGAGGTCTTCACCGGCGACCCGGCGGTCTTCCACGCCGGCAAAGGAAACGTGATCCTGCTGCCGTTCATGGGTAAGAACTCGGTCCTGCTGCTCGACGATCAGGAGCACTTGACCCAGCGCAAGCTGCTGTTGCCGCCGCTTCACGGCGAGAAGATGCGCGCTCACGGTCCGCTGATGACCGAGATCGCCGAGCGCGAGGTCTCGAGCTGGCCGGTCGGGGAGCCGTTTGCGCTGGCGCCGCGGATGCAGCGCCTGACGCTCGAGGTGATCCTCCGGATCGTGTTCGGCGTCGACGAGGACTCGCCGCTGCTCGACGGACTGCGGCGCGAGATGACGCTGGTCACCGACGCCGCCGCCAACACGCGGCGGATGCTGAAGCTGGCGATCGTCGGGCCCGAGAAGGTCTTCGAGCAGAACCTCTTCGCCGACATCATCGATCCGGTCGACCGGATCGTCCGGCTCGTGATCGACGAGCACCGCAAGCTGCCCGACCTTCAGGAGCGCGACGACATCCTCTCGATGCTGATGTGCGCGACGCACGATGACGGCACTCCGATGTCCGATGACGAGCTCCGCGACGAGCTGATGACGCTGCTGATCGCCGGCCACGAGACGACGGCGACGAGCGTCTCCTGGGCGATGGAGCGCCTGACCCGCCACCCGGAGCAGCTCGATCGCCTCCACGACTCTGTCGCCGCCGGCGACGGTGACTACGCCGAGGCGGTGATCCGTGAGTCGCTTCGCCTGCGGCCGGTGCTGCCGTTCGTCGTCCGCGAGCTGCAGGAGCCGGCGACCGTCGGCGGCTGGGAGTACCCGGAGGGCACGTGGCTCGCGCCGTCGATCTTCCTCGTCCACCGCCGCCCCGACCTCTACCCGGACCCGCTCAGCTTCAACGCCGACCGCTGGATCGGCGTTCGGCCGAGCCCGTACCACTGGTTCCCTTTCGGTGGTGGCGTGCGCCGCTGCGTCGGCGCGGCGTTCGCCGAGGCGGAGATGCGCGTAGTGCTGTCGGCGATCGTCGCGGCCGTCCGTCTCGCCCCGGCCGACGCGCGCCCCGAGCGCGTCCGGCGCCGGGTCATCACGCTGGTCCCGTCTCGCGGCGGCGAGGTGATCGCGACGCGGGCCGCCGCATGAGCTGCGCCGTGCGGCTCACCAGAGCCGAGAAGCGCGAGCAGACGAGGAGCCAGCTGCTCGATGCTGCATCGCGGGTCTTCGCCGAGCACGGGCTCGACGGGGCAACCGTCGATGATGTGGCCGCCGCCGCCGGGTTCACGAAGGGGGCCGTCTACTCGCATTTCGGCTCCAAGGACGAGCTCTTCCTCGCGATGCTCGAGGCGCGCTACGACGCGCGCATGACCGAGCTGGAGCGGCTGCTCGCGTCGCCGGGCAAGCACGATGACCAGGCGGTCATGGCGGCACGCGATTTCGAGGCCTACGTCCGGGCCGACCCCGGCTGGCAACGCCTGTACCTGGAGGGGCTGCTGAAGGCATCCCGGGATCCGGTGTTCCGCTCCGCGTTCGCGCGGCGCCACAACGAGATGCACGATCGCCTCGCCGAGGCGCTCGCCGCCCGGCTCGCGCGTGACGGCCTTGCGTCGCCGATCGATCCGGGCCGGCTCGCGACGCTGATCAGCGCGCTTGCGAGCGGCGTTCAGCTCGAGTCCTTCGTGGCCCGGCAGGGCGACGCCGATGACCTCTTCGGCACCGCGATCGGCTTGCTGGCGGCGGTTGTCGGGCCCGGTTCCTGACCGTTCTGCGAGGATGGACCCATGGCTGACGCCGAAGGTCCCACGATGATCGATGCTGACGCGCTGCTCGGCACCAACGCCGTCGAGGCCGGAGTCGGGGCGCTGGTTCAGCGCAATCGCCACCACCTCGAATCGATGGAGCCCGAGGAGCAGCAGAACGCGCTCGGGCACTGGCGCGAGCTCGCGGTCGAGGTGCTCGCCTCCGCTCGCTCGGCGCTCGTCCCCGAGGGCGGCGCCGACGACGTCGGCCGCGCCGTGATCGTCTTCGAGGACCAGTCCGAGGACGAGGTCTCCGTCCACGTCACCTTCACGCCCCAGCTCCAGGAGCTCGAGGACGGCGCAATCGCGGGCACTCCCGCCCAGATCACCGCCATGAGCCTCTTGGACTCCATGGCCAACGCCGCGGACGAAGAAGCGCCGGAGTAACAAAGAAGGCCCGCCAGGAGCGGGCCTTCCAAGTCCGAAGCTGTTCTGACGCTTCGAGAGGGAGCGGCGGTGGTGCGTCACAAGGACGCAGGCCGCGACGCCTATCGGAGATAGGCGAGTCGGCCGAGGACGCCGCGAGGCGCCCCCGCCGCCCCGAACCCCTTACATCATGCCGCCCATGCCGCCCATATCCGGCATCCCGCCGCCCGCATCCTTCTCCGGGATCTCGGCGATGATCGCCTCGGTCGTGAGGATGTTCTTGGCGATCGAGGCCGCGTTCTGCAGGGCAGAACGGGTGACCATGGCCGGGTCGATGACGCCCTCGGAGACGAGGTCGACGATCTCGCCGGTCGCGGCGTTGAGGCCGAAACCCTTCTTCGCCTTGCGAACGTCCGAGACGACGACCGAGCCCTCGTGGCCGGCGTTCTCGGCGATCTGACGGAGCGGCTCCTCCAGCGAGCGGAGGATGATCCGCGCGCCGGTGCGCTCGTCCTCGTCGGCGATCGTGTCGACCGAGAAGCCGGACGAGGCCTGCAGCAGCGCGACGCCGCCACCGGGCACGATGCCCTCCTCGAGCGCCGCGCGGGTCGCCTGGAGGGCGTCCTCGACACGGTGCTTCTTCTCCTTCATCTCGGTCTCGGTGGCGGCGCCAACCTTGACCACGGCCACACCACCGGC
>WBZP01000464.1_pt1 | contig 54926 bp, 48 predicted proteins | sample 5204301 | NCBI WGS metagenome assembly WBZP01 (sample SAMN12412401, study PRJNA552823) | activated sludge metagenome | isolation source: activated sludge from nitrification reactor of wastewater treatment plant... | place: USA: Pennsylvania | collected 2017
GCGTCTGGCACGCGACTATGAACGATTGCCGGAAACCCTCGCTGGCTTGCATTTCTTGGCCTTTGCAATGTTGATGTTGAGTCGCTTCATCACCTTCATGGTCAAAAGTGCATAACAGGCTCTAAGCACGGTTTCTACAGCATAACGCATATATACATCAAACCTGGGCGGTCGGCGCGGCGTGGCACTGTTCACCAGGCATAGTTTCTATAGGTATCATAAGAGCATGAGCGAGCACGCACCCTTACCACCCCGGCTACAAGCAATTGTCGACGATTTTCGCGCGCTTGATCGCGATGAGAAGCTCGAAAGCCTGCTGGAATACTCCGAGCAGCTGCCCGATATGCCCGCGCAATTCCGCACTGCGCCGCTCGAGCATGTTGATGAATGCGCAACGCCGATTGCGATTGCCGCCGAGCGCCAGGGCGATGCCATTCAATTTTACTTCGATATTCCGCCCGAGTCGCCAACTGTGCGTGGCTTCGCCAGTATTCTTCATGCCGGTTTAGCGCAGGCCACCCCACAGCAGGCGCTCGCACTCCCTAACGATCTCCACTACGCAATGGGGCTGCAAAGCGTGCTCTCGCCCCAACGGCTGAATGGCATGCACTTTATGATCCTGCACCTGAAACGTGCAGCGACGCGCGCATTACAGCAATAACGCCATGATCATTCTTTCCGCAACAGCCCGACAGGCGATCGAGCAGCACGCCACCGCAAGCTTCCCGCATGAATGTGTTGGGCTGCTGCTGGGCACGCTTGAGGCCGGGCATAAGCATGTGGCGGCGATCTACCGCGCTCAGAACACCTGGACTGCCGAAGTGGGGCTGACCAGCGCCGAGCACGATCACTCGCTCGCCGACCGCTTTTACCTCGACCCGCGCGACTATATGAAGGCCGACCGGCAGGCACGCGCGCAGGGGCTTGATATTGTGGGCTGCTACCACTCGCACCCTGATCACCCGGCCATCCCATCCGAGCGCGACCGGGTGGGTGCGCAGGGGGTTGGCGGCGGTACTAGCTTCTCGTTCCTGATTCAGAGCGTGCGCGCCGGGCAGCCCGCCGAGCTGACGAGCTGGCTGCTCAGCGAAGACGGCGAACGCTTTATCAGCGAAGAGCTCCAGTAATATTCTGGCATCACATAACATTCAACAATCAAATGCTACAAGGAGTTTGTGTTCATGGCAGTCACCATTTCCATCCCCACCGCGCTGCGCCAGTATGCTGGCGGTAATAGCAGCATCGTGCTTGCAGCAGGAACCGTCGGCCAGCTGCTTGCCCAGCTGCTCGAACAGTTCCCACAGCTGGGCAAACAGCTGTATAGCGAGCAGGGCCAGCTGCGCAGCTTTGTGAACGTGTATGTTGGCGATGAAGATATTCGCTACCTGCAAGGCACCGATACCAGCGTGCCCGATGGCGAGACGGTCAGCATCATCCCAGCGATTGCAGGTGGCAGCGCCCGCTGACCACGACAAGCGTATGCCTGCGAGCGAAGCAGGGATTAGCCGGTGTTGGTCGGCAGCCGTCAGCCAATAGAGGTTTTGAGCATGACAAATACACAGCTCTCAAATGAAGAAATTGCCCGCTACTCGCGCCACCTGATTCTGCCCGAGTTTGGCATGGCGGGCCAGCGCAAAGTGAAGGAAGGCAGCGTGCTGCTGATTGGCACTGGTGGCCTTGGCTCGCCACTGGCGCTCTATCTGGCGGCGGCGGGCGTGGGGCATATCGGGCTGGTAGATTTCGATGTGGTGGACGAGAGCAACTTGCAGCGCCAGATTGTACACGGCACTGGCACAGTGGGGGTACGCAAAACCGAATCGGCCAAGCGCCGCCTGGCCGACCTGAACCCGAATGTCGAGGTTACCACCTACGAGACGCAGATTACCGCGGAAAATGCCTTCGAGCTGATGCGCCCCTACGACGTAATTGTCGACGGTACCGACAACTTCCCTACGCGCTACCTCACCAACGACGCAAGCGTGATGCTGGGCAAGCCCAATGTCTACGGCTCGATCTTCCGCTTCGAGGGCCAGGCCACGGTGTTTTCGCCGAAAGATGGCGGACCGTGTTACCGCTGCCTCTACCCCGAGCCGCCACCACCGGGCCTGGTGCCAAGCTGCGCCGAGGGGGGGGTGCTGGGTGTGCTTCCAGGCGTCATCGGCACCATCCAGGCAACCGAGGCAATTAAGCTGCTGGCTGGCATTGGCGAAACGCTGGTGGGTCGGCTGATGCTCTACGACGCGCTGAACATGCGCTTCCGCGAGCTAAAGCTGCGCCGCAACCCAAACTGCCCGGTGTGCGGCGAGCACCCTAGCGTCACCGAGCTAATCGACTACGAGCAGTTTTGTGGGATTATGCCCGAGCCGGTGCAAACCGACCTTTCGGGCGAGATTACGCCCGCCGAGACGGCGGCCTGGCTTCAGCGCGATGATGCCCCGTTCCTGCTCGATGTGCGCGAGGCCAACGAGTGGGAGATCGGCTATATCCCTGGCGCGGTGCGCATCTCGGTGAACGAGCTGCAAAGCCGCCTGAACGAGCTCGATACCGCGCGCGAGATGGTGGTGTACTGCCGCAGCGGCGTGCGCAGCGCCCGAGCGGTGAATATGCTCAAACAGGCGGGCTTCCGCAAAGTGAAAAATATGACCGGCGGCATTCTGCGCTGGTCGGATGATGTAGACCCGTCGCTTCCGAAGTACTAAGCTCCATCAACACGCGTATAAGAACCGGCGAGCTGCAGCGCTGCGGCCCGCCGGTTTAGTTTTTGGCTCTAGTGAGTTACGAGCGTGGCATCAGCATCAGTGCGCCAATTACCGCGAGGATGGCCGTGATTGGCCCAATCACAAATGCCGCCGTCATTGCAGCTTCCAATCCCCGGTCGTGGATATTCGACGAAAACACATTGAGCAGCAGCATGCCGCCGAAAAGGCCCGCAAGATACCCACCGACGAGCGCGCCACAGCCAACCAGCACCATTTTCACCGCAGCCCCCTTCTGATTACCTATTTTGGATGGAAATCACGCGTCGACCATATTGTTAGTGCGCCGCACGTTCGAGCAGGCGCACAGCCTCACCAAAGGGGAAGGCGTCGAGGGCGCGACCACCGGCGGTAACCACCCATAGCGTGGGCAGCTCAGGCGGCGCAGCGGGGAAATCACCATAGCCGTCGGTGAGATACACGCATACCGCCTGCTCGTGCCCGTCGTAGCGCTCGTGCACCGCCGCGAAAAATGGGCGAAAATCGGTGCCACCGCCACCCACCGGCGGCGGGATTTCGCCATAAGCCGTGAGCGCGAAGGGGCCATACACCTCGGCATCGGCATAAAATAATTCGCAGATCACATGCGGGTAGGCGTGCAGAATGCCCTGTACCTCGCTTGCCAGCGCGCGAATCTGGCGCTCGTCCACCGAGCCGCTGGTATCGATACACACATACACACGCACCAAGTCGCTGGCAAGCGCTTCGAGGTACAGCCCCTGATGCACGAAACGCCGGTCGAACCCGGCGAAATCGCTGGGTGTTTGCACGATGTAGCGCCACAGGTGGGCCTGCCAATCGAGCCGCGCCGGGCTGAGCATGCCGAGCTCGCGCGCCAGGCCAGCGGGCATACGCCCCTGTGCGACGTGCAGCGCAATCATACCAGCGTGCTGATGCGCATCGCGCCAGTGCGCTTCGAGTGTGGCATTCCGCCCCGTGGCACGACTATCGCTCTCGGCACCGCCTGTACCGCCCGCGCCGGGCGGCAATGCAAGCAGATCGGGCCGCATCAGGGTCGGCACCTGGGGGTCGCGCTCAAGCAGCTCGTACACTTCTTCGACACTCAGCCGCTCGCGGCGCGCATCACGCAGGGTATCGGGCGACAGGGTGATACCCTCAATCTCAGCGAGTAGTCCATTCACCACAATATCGCAGGCTACATTCCACAGCTGCGCGTCGCGCGTGCCGCGCCGGGCAACATGCAACAACGCTGCGTGCACCACTTCGTGGAGCAGTAGCTCATCCTGCTGCTGCGGTGTGAGCGATTGGAAGGCGGCCGGGTTCACAAACACCGTGCGCCCGTCGGTCGCGGCGGTGGCCACCTCAGCGCTCGGCTCGATGCGCGCAAACAGCGCCAGCGTGGCGAAAAATGGCGTGCGCATCCGCAAGCGCAGCAGCGATGCGCTTATCAGCCGCTCAATTGCCGCTTCTGCTGGCACAAGGCTCATACGCTCATTAGTCGTTGGTAATCGTTCAAGAAACGTTGCAGCTGATTATCGTTCATCACCAGCTGCGCCAGCGCACCCATTTGCCCGCTGGCACGCATACGCCGGAAGATATCGGCGGCAAACAACTGCACCCACTCGGCAGGGGCCTGGTTGGCCAGCCAGGTAAACGCGTGATGCGCAGTAACCGCATCGGTGGCGCGCATTGTCAGGCCCATCGTGGTGGCATAGCGCGCCGATGGCTCGGATGGAAAGGCAATCTGCGCGCCAGCGCCGCGCAGAATCGTTTCGAGATCGGGTAGGGCAGCGTAAAGCGCGATGAATGCGGCAAACTCGGCAGCGGCGGCGGCACCTACCACTGGCGCAATATCAAGCCCAACGCCGTGCAGGCTAGCGGCCATCACCCACGAGCGCGGCGAAGGCCAGGCGGGCTGGCGCGGATCGAGCTGATGCAGCAACGTGGTGCGAAATGAGAGAAACGCTATAATCTGCTCGTGTACGTTATGTTCAAGCGCAAAGGCTTTGAAGCTTTCGAAATCAGGTTCAACATCAAGATGCACAAAGCGATTCGCTAGTGGTGCGGGCATATCGAACACCGCCGCGCGATCTTCCTTACGATTGCCCGCCGCCCAGATGAACCAGCCTTCAGGCACCACATAACTGCCCACCCGCCGGTCGAGAATGAGCTGCTGGGCCATACCTTGCATCGCGGGCGGCGCAAGGTTCAGCTCATCGAGAAACAGCACGCCCGCCCCCTCGCGCGGCAAAAACTCGGGCGGGTACCAGCGCGATACGCCATGTTCCGGCACTGGCAGGCCGCGCAGGTCGGTCGGGGCCAGCTGCGACAGGCGCACATCGATAAAGCCAAGGTTGTGGCGCGCCGCCGTCTGCGCGACAATGCTCGATTTGCCGATACCGGGTGGCCCCCAGATCATCGTACTAAGCATGAGGCGATGATGCACAAGCGCATCGAGGTAGCTGGCGAGGTCGCTGGGTCGCATGCTCCCTCCTAATATCAATGGCACAATTTGAACGGGTGAACCGATACTACCACAAGACCGACGACTGGCGATCGACTGCCGATGATCGGCGCGGATCGATTATCGATGGTCAAGGTTTATTCGGCCAGGCCAAAAGAATGTTCGAGAACGCGCCTTAGCGCGCGGTATCCCTGACAGGTCAGGCTTCAGGCGGGGCGGCCGCAAGCGCGGCGCGGGCAGCCGCCCGAACGATACGGTTGCCATCCTCGGTGAGCTGCGCAAGCGCACTGTGCGGCGCGCGCGGGTTCCGCGCAATGGCGTAGCGTTCCAGCCATTCGGGCGAGCTAGCGCGGGACTGGACATAGGCCGTTGGCGCGAGCGGATGGGCCAGCGCCAGCACATGGTAGAACGACTCGCTGCTGCGCGCGCACATATCGAGCGAACGTTCGAGCATGACCGTGCGGGCAGCAGCGGGCGTGAGCGGGTGAGCCAGCACAGCCCGGCGCACTTCTACCGCATGATCGCCAGCCAGGCGCTCAAGTATCGACGCCGACACATACGGGTGGCGCACGACCGCCAACCGGACACGCATATTCGACCAGGTGGGGTCGGCGGCGAAACGCGCCAGAATCGGTTCGGGCGTATGCGGGTTTTCGGCAACGCCGCGATGTACGAAGATCACATCATCGTCGGCCAACCATTCGAGCAGCGCCAGCGGGAGCGCCGAGTTACGTGCGGCGGCGGCCCGCACCTGTGGATGTTCATCTTCGGCGAGACGCGCCAGCAGCTGTGCGTCAATATTAGGCTGTGCGGCGAACGCGGCGCGAACGTTCGGGTGCAGTTCATTGGCCTGTTGCGCGGGCAACAGCGAGAGTTCAGGTGCCCTCGGCATCTGCCGCGTCATATGTGCATGGCTGTCCGCTTCGGCTGGCAAGCCCAGACGCCGCCGCGCCGCCTGCCGCACACGCACATGCGAGTCGCTGGCAAGTACGGTTAGCAGCTCAGGCGAAGATTCCGGGTTCCGCGCTACGCCCTGTCGCACAGCGCGGTCGGGGTCGGCGGCGAGCCGCGTAAGCAGCGCGGGCGAAATTCGCGGATTGCGCGCCACCGTCCAGCGTACATCGCGCGCCGGGTCAGCCGCCAGCTGCACCAATATGTCGACCGATGTGGCAGCATTGCGCGCTACACCCTGGCGTACATCCGGGCTAGGATCGGCAGCGAGCCGCAATAAAGCGGGCAATGGTGTGCAGTGGTTGCGCGCCACCCCCTGCCGCACACTGCGATCGGGGTCGGCGGCAAGCCGCGTGAGCAGCGCGGGCGAGGCGTATGGGTTGCGCGCCACCACGCGCCGGGCATACACGCCGCCAGTGGCCAACTGTTCAAGCACGGCTCGATCAAGCGCAGGATCAGGCGGGGCATAGCTTGCCAGGTCGCCGCTTGCGCCGGCGCGCCGTAACCATTTCAGCGCAGTGTGCGTTGCGATTGGGCTGCGCACCAGCGCGCTGCGAATATCGCGCGCAGCGTTAGCGGCAATGAGCGGAATCAGCCAGGGCGGTACGGCACCAAGCGCTAACAGCTCAAGGAGTAGCTCATCGCCATCGGGTATCTGAAGCTGCCAGATTACTGTAGTGGCTAGCTCGGCCCAATCATCGGCTTCCCCGGCATAGGCAACGTGTAAACGCGCAGCCGCAGCAATATCGGGCAGGCCATAGGCCACCAGCCATTCCAAAAACATACGCGGAACCCCGGCATAGCGCAGCAGGCCGCGCATAGTGGCAGCAGGGATTTCGCCAGGTAAGTTAGGGTTTTCGAGCAAAAGTAAAAATAGGGCCGGGTTGGCGCAGAATTGCGCGGGCACAATGCCAGCCAGGCGCACCAGTGTATCGACTGGCGTGTTCGGGTTGGCTGCCACCGCCGCAAGCACCGGGTCATCGGCGCGCAGGCCGAGCTGGCGCAGATGTTCGGTTGCAATGCTCGGCGTACCGTGCGTCATCAGCGCGACGGCCTGGGCTGCAGGCAGCGGCAGCGCATCGAGCATGCGCAAACCTAGCTCGCGCAGCAGTTCAGCAGGCGCAGCCGGGTTGGCTGCCACCAGTGGCGCAAGCTCGGGCCGCTGTGCTAGTTCCCAGAGCTGCGCGGCAGGCGTGGCTGGGTTGCGCGCGGCACACAATGCCTCACGTGAAGAAAGAGTATCGGTATTCATCATCTTGAATGCACAGCAAATTTTGCAGTTAGCATAGCACACGTTCTAATAAACGGCTATATCGCTATGCGGGCATATCCAATAGAAGAACATATGTATTATACATCCTAGTTATTGGATCAAGCCCCCTTTACGTTCCTTTCTTAAGAAAGAACCCAGTACTACACTAAAAAAGTTGGGGGCAGCATAGCCACCCCCAAAAACTATCATAGAACAAACTGCGCGCCGATTTGGTATCATTCGCCAAGTTTTGTACGCAACTGTGAATTTTCAGCCTCAAGCTGGTCGATTTGTCGCTCGATATCTTCAATTTCTATAGATATTTGTGGATCTGTCATAAGTCCAAAGATGGCGCGCTGCTCCTTAAGCTTTTGCAAGCGGCGTCGATGCCTGTCGATCAACCTGGTATTAGCGCTGAACTGCTGCCGCCATTGCTTTATTGTATCTATGCTGGGCTGAGCGGCAAAAGTGCGCTGGTAGTTCGTAGGCGCTGGCGCCAGCACAACTTGTACTGGCAATTGCAGATCGTTAATACGGTAAGAATAGCCCAACGCATCGCGATACGAGCAGTTCGGGCTAGTAATAGCCCAGCAGCCAGCCTGGCGTGGGAGTATACGCAGTGTACGCATCGCAGTGTCACCAGCTGGCAGGCGCGCGATTTCAAAGCGATCGCCGCTGCCTAGCAACAATAACTCGGTGGGCAATGCGATGCGGAGTATGATATTCGTGAGAAGCCCGGCACTTGTGTTGTTCAGCCGCAACACCAAATCAGATGGATGGTTGCACACATATTGTGCCTGCTCTAGCGAAATTTCAAGCATGACTGAGCCTCGTTGCTAAGCATTGGACCGTTGCTTGCAGGCAGCACAATGATAGGCCGTTGGTTTTTTCCACCTTGGCCCTGCAAACGCCGCGTCTTTCAGTGCTTGGGCATGATTTCGGCATAGGGGTTTCCCACAATGATGGCACACATAGTCAATAGTGACATTGTCCTGCTCTTCCGAAGCATTACATTCGGCGCATTCTACTTTCATTGTCTCTCTCCGCCTACTTCCTTTTCATTCAACGGATCTTCGCCAGAATATATGCCGAGTTCGTGAAGCAACTGGGTCAGCTCATATTGTATCGGGTAGGTACGCTCGCCCCGCTTCCATACATCCAACAGGTTGTAAAGCTTTTCGAAAGAGATTCCGTTCATTGATTGAGTGATTTCAATACCGTTTGTTTCGGAAGCTATATTCGCTTCTTGTGCTAGATGTTTAGTACTACTGACCGCTGATACTGGAGAGTTATGTTGCGATTGTGTATTGAGTTCCAGGTTAAGAATATTGTGAATTTCGTCCCATAGCTTTACAATCTGTGCTTCCATTTGTGGGTTAGCATATGCACCTTGTACAGTCAGTGCTGCGTGAGTAGTGTGGCTTGGTTTTTTTGCCCGTCCACGATAACTCTCTTCGCCACTCAGCACAATATGGAAATCGATAGGATAGACGCTAGAATATTCACGGCCGCCAATATCCCAGTAACGGTTGCGCTGATTGACATGCTCGCCCACGCGTGGAGGATTCTCAATAATACGCTTGAGGTATAACCTCCGCTCGGCGAGCGCTTCGGTTAGCATGGTCATTGTTCTATGGTTTGGCACAATATCCGGGTAAGTGCTTACCAGTTCTCGTACCTGCTGAGTGTCTTCGGCATGCTTAAAATCTGGCACAACCCGCGTATCCTGATAGCGCACGTGGGTCAGGCTCAGAGTGAATTCAGTGTTGACGACAGTAACAGGTTTGCCAAGCTTCCTCTTATGCACTGTGCCCAACGGCGAAAAGAGATCGGCCCCCTCCAACCCAGCTAGGGATCCTTGAAATTGTACTTCAGCCCGCGCTAGAATGATATCGTCGCGCTCAATCTGATTTTTGAAGCGCAGCGAGAATCGGCGACAGCTACGTTGCCAGTTCGGATGCGCAGGATCGATTTCAAGTTGCGACCACTCTATTGGACGGTAGCCGTTTTCCGGGTCTTTGATTACTGCATTGCTGCTAACATGCTCAAGATCGCCCCAACTAACAGGAACATCCACCCGTAGCAGGAGAATACGCTCAATCTCAAGTGGCTTGTCATTCCACTGGCGTGGCGCAATCCATTGCAGATCGAGCGCCAGGGCATGCTGATCGGCCTCTTGAAACAATGAGGGTATCAGGTTGATCAGGAGGGGCAGTGGTTTGAGCGATTCGCATACCTCATAGGTACAAGCTACCGAAAAAAGTTCACTCTCACGCAACGAGCTACCATTGAGCAATGCCAGCATACTGGTGTCGCCAGTGAGCGCAACAATATTAGTTGCAGGCAGTTCCGCGCTACCTACATTGATAAAGCGTAGCCCAACCCGTCCACGCAGTACCAAAAACCCGGCGTGATACGGTGCCGATTGAAGGGCCGATAATGCGAATCGATTGCGATATGCTTCAAGTCGTGCGCGTTCGCTATCCTGGATGCGCCCAAGCAGCTCAAGAGCGCCATTGATGGGCTTTTGGGTGATTTGATAATCCCCATCCATAGTGAGTGTTACAGCAACGTCCGCTGTTTCGCGTATTTTCAGTAGGTTAATACGTGGCAGTAGCGGCATAGAGAGCTGAGGCTGTCCCTGTATCTGCCTACGCCATTGTTGTATCACTGCCCAGGCCACGATCGCCAGGCCTACTAGCGCAAGTAACGCTGCTGCCCGCGAAGGCGCTGGTAGTGCCAATAGCCCACCTAACAACGCTAACCCAACCCCAAACACAACTACAAAACGGTTTGGCTCACCCAGGTGATGCCCACAATGATTGCAGTGAGCTGGCTGAGTTACACGTAACCCATCGGGTAGCGGTAGACCTGCAAACTCGTGGCGCAAAAACCAGCGGCTTAACTCGCTTGGAAGCTGCGCATGTTCAGCACAAATTGCGACGCCGCAATGATGGCATATTTGCACTATTCCGGTCGCACCACACTCATAGCAGCGGACCTGTGCTGCACGGGCAATAATCTTAGTGGTCATCTGTTACTCCATATCAGCGTTTTGCGCGTAGGCGGGCAAATCGTTCGTACAGCGCATTTTGAATTGCATTCATACGCCGGATCAGCTCCTTTGTACTACCAGTCATCGTGCCCAACATATGTACTGTCAACTCACCACTGGTCACCCTACTAGCGTATATTTGGCCGCCCGGAAGCTCGGTCTGTCGTTCTGCAATGTAGTGCTCACCATCCACAAGCACTAACAGCTCCATAGTGTATTGCTCTTCAGCTCGTTCGGCCTGAAGCACGTGTCGTAGGACTTCAGGGGTATCGGCAATGGGCAATTCTTTGTTAATCTGGAAGCCGTAATCGAGTAATGCGCCACGAATATCAGCTAGGCGAATTTGATCAGGAATTACTTCCTCGAACACACGCTGCTGGTAAGGGAAGAATTTCCGCTGTGCGAACGCATCATCAAGCACTTGCTCAACCTCAATGATGATGCGCGTAATCCGCTCATTGGCGCAACGTTTAGCGTCGACATGCAGCCCACTGCCATCGAATACCCGCATTTCTACACCCGAAAGTAGGAAATCTTTGATTTCCAGCTCGATCGTACCCTTTAGCAATAGGCGTTGGTAGAACTCGCCGGGATGATTGACGAGAAGGCGCGTTGCTCGGCTAGAAAATCGACGCGCTTTTGGGGCCATCATCGCTTGTTCATTCCCATTCGTCGATGAAGGTGCTTCTATAGGGGCTAATTTCACGTCTTCCCACTCGATGCAGGCTTTTACCGGGTTATAGCGTAGCGCCGGTGGCTTTTCACCTTCAGCAACGTCAACTTTCAGGTTAAATGTACGGAATGATGTCATCGTTGGCCAATCCAACGACACGCGTGCGATACGCGGCGCGATACTTTCAGGCATGCTGCTAGGGATGGCAAGACTAACCTGCAGATGTAAGACCAACCAGTGATTAAAGTTGATTTGCTGAGCCAGCTGTTTTTTCAGCTCAGCCCAATCGGTCAAACTTTTCTCCTTTACAGCACGAAATAGTTGAGTAAATGAATCTTCGTCGGTGATATCTAGCCTCACTGTGATGGGGGTAACATCAGGCGCGCGTGGCCGATATTCATGCACAATCAGCGCTGCTTCCTGATCACTATACAATTGCTCAGGTTTGTTAATTGAATCAGAGACAACTGGTACGCGAATGGCAACTGTGTCGTAGTGCTCTCCCAAGTCAAGCACATCCTTCAAGTCGGTCTTGTCATAGTTCGCTAGTAATACATGACCAACCTGCGCTTCAGCACCGTCATCAGGGTTAATACCATTTAGCTGAGCTTCAACATCTGCGCAGGCTTCACGAGTAAAATAGTGCCGCCCATCATAAGGCACAAGTATTTCGAGCTGGCCCACCGGGGCGGTACTAATTCCAATCACTCTATTCTGCGATAGCTCAAGTTTATAGGTGTAAGTTTCTTTCAGGCTCACCCGTTCTGGGCAGCCGCGGGCATAAATCAGCTTTGCCACGCTAGCCTCCTCATGCATATACGGCGCGTGGGTACGCCGCAGCCAGGGCTATTGGCCCTCTTGCGCAGAAGTTAATGCGGATGCAGAAGACACGACTGCGAGGTTACACAGCCAATAATGCACGTTCAGAAACGAGAACTGTAAATGCTACTCGGGCGAGTATGTGTGACAGCACACACGGGTAAATGCAGAGGTACGATAGTATTACAGATTGACGTTTCTATTATAACTGATTTTATCAAGTCTGCTAGAAAATTCACTGTGTGGCCGTTTAGTTCCATGACTGCCATTGAGTCGAACCATCAACACGGGACGTTTGGAGGCAAACCACCCGGAAGGAGCGACAGTAATGCCCACCGCAACCGCCACACCGGCTGCACAGGAACTACCGCTACGCACATCGGACGAAATTCAAGGCAATATTCTGGCAGGCTTCAATAAAGATCGGCAAACCTTCCTGTTCATCCAGTTTACCGATGCGACGAAAGCTCGCGCCTGGCTCGGCGCGCTGGCACCCCGCATTGCCACTACCCGCCAGGTCGCGGCGTTTAACGACCAGTTCAGCGCGGCGCGGCGTGCCAGCGGCGGCGACGACCCACAGGCATTGAAGGCAACCTGGGTAAACCTGGGGCTTACGGCTGCGGGGTTACGCAAGCTGGCCCCCGGCCTGGCAAATGATATTGCGAAATTCGGCTCGTTTAACCTGGGGGCGGTCGCGCAGGCGGCGGCACTAAACGACCGCGGGGCAAGCGCGCCAGAGCACTGGCTGTTTGGCGGGCCACGCCAGCCCAGCATCGACGCGCTGGTGACGGTGGCCGCCGACGACCCGAACGACCTGCGGCTTGAGATCGACCGGCAGCGCGCACTGCTGGCGACCCACGGCCATATGCTGGTGTTCGAGCAGCGCGGCGAAACGCTGCCCGATGTGCGCGCCGGGCACGAGCACTTCGGATTCAAGGATGGTGTCTCGCAACCAGGCGTGCGCGGCTTTCACCCAACCGACCCGACCGACCCAACCGAGCGCCAGGGCCATCCCGGCACTAAAATGGTCGCCGCTGGCGAGTTCATTCTGGGCTTACCCGATGAAGGTGGCAGCACCCCGCCGGTGCCCGCCTGGATGGTGAACGGCTCATTCCAGGTGTTTCGCCGATTGCAGCAGGATGTGCCGGGCTGGTGGGCGCAGGTGAGCGTAAACGCCCAGACGCTGAGCGAAAACGACCCGATGCGCCTGCATGTTGAGCAGCTAGCCGCCAAGCTGGTGGGCCGCTGGCGGAGTGGCACGCCCTTAGCACACGCTCCCGAAGAAGATACTAGCGTCACTGGCGAGCACGGCGAAGATAACGATTTCAACTACGACGACGACCCGAATGGCTTCAAGACGCCGCGCTTCGCGCATATTCGCAAGGTATACCCGCGCAATGCGGGCTTTGCCGATAACCGCCACCGTATTATGCGGCGCGGCATCCCGTATGGCGCACCCTTCGACCCGGCGGCGGGCGTGGGGCACGGCATCGACGGCGACCGCGGGCTGCTGTTCAATGTCTTCCAGGCCAGCATCGAGAATCAGTTCGAGTTTGTGCAGCAAACCTGGGCGAATAACAGCTTCTTTCAGCAGGGTGGCGACGGCCCCGACCCGGTGATTGGCGATGCCGATGAGCGCGCGTGTACGTTCCACCGCAGCGGCCAGCCCGATGCCGCACTCGACTTCCGGCGCTTTGTTCATACCACTGGCGCAATCTATGCGTTCGCACCGTCGCTCAATACCATTCGCGGGCTCGCCAATGGCGAAATCGTGCCGCTGCCCGATGACACGCTGCATGTGGGCGACACCGCATTTGTGCAGCGCGCTGGTGGCCTGCCGCTGCGCCTGCGCGACAAGCCGACGGTCAGCGGGAAGGTGCTGAGTCTGCTTGCACCAGGCACGCAGCTGACGCTGCTCGAAGGGCCGCGCTCAGCCGATGGGCACCCCTGGTGGCGGGTGCGCACGACCGATAACCGTACTGGCTGGGTGGCGGGCGATAACCTGCTGAAGAACCCCGATTAGGTCGAGGGTGGGCAGTAGCTGCATTTATGTGCGGTTATTCTGCGTTCTGAGCGGAATAACCGCACATAAAATTCGAGTACTGGGCTACCGAAGGCTGAACATACCAACTATAAGTCCTATACTTCCAGCTCGAAGCGCGGGATGTGTGCATCGAACAGCGTATCATCGGCACAGAGGAAGCGGTAGGAACCTTCCATATAGCCGCTAGGCGATTTGAGGATGCAGAAGCTATTATATTCGTGGATGCCGCCAACCTCCAGTACCGGCTGCTCGCCAACCACGCCATCGCCAACCACCTGGTAATCTTCCCCACCTGAATCGTGAATATACCAGTGCCGCGAGAGCAGCTGCACGGTGCGCTGGCTCATATTTTCGATACGAATGAAATAGACAAAGATGTAGCGTGCCAGCGCGGGAATCGACTGTTCGGCCAAATATGCCGGGCGCACAGTGATACGAATTCCCTGGGTTTCGCGGTAATAGAATGGCCTGCGCGAATTCATATGCCGCCTGTTTCGTTCCTACGAATGTGGGTAAAACAGGGCGTATTATACCAAATCCATTCGCGCATTATGCACGGCAGTGAGTACACAGCCATAGACTACACCCGCTGCGCTGCGCTGACATCGAGCGCTTGCACCAGCTGGGTCAGCAGCTGGTTCACTGGGGTAGGCACGCCCCACCGCAGTCCCTCGCGCACCACCGCACCATTGATGGTGCTAATCTCGGTCGGGCTGCCGCGCAACACATCTTGTAGCATCGACGAGCGATTCGCGCCGGTGGCGCGTGCGACCGCCAGCACATGCTCAAGTGGGTGGGAATACGGCAGCAGCGTGCCGCGTGCCTGGGCAACAGCCACCGCTTCGGCAACGGCAGCCGCCATAAGCGCTCGTGCCTCGGGCAGCGCAGCGAGCGCGCCATTTGGCACACGCAGCAGCGCAGTCAGGGCATTGATGCCAACATTCACCACCAGCTTGCCCCACACCAGCGCCTCCAGGTCGTCGCTTAGTTCGGCGGGCAGCCCACACGCGCTAAACAGCGCCGCCAGTGCCGCCATGCCTGCGCGCTCGGGCGCAGCGCTGAATATGGTAGTGCCCTGGCCGGCGTGGCGCACATGCCCCGGCCCTAGCAATGTTGCGCCCAGCGCGGTGACACCCTGGCCCACATGTTCCGGCCCTAATTGCTCGGCGAGGATTTCGCGGTTGCCTACGCCATTCTGTAGCGTCACAACCAGCGTTGTTGAGCCACATAGGCTGCGTGCCTGCGCGGCGGCCCAGGGCGTCTGCTCTGCCTTCACTAGCACCAGCACAGCATCGCACAGCCCGATTTCGGCGGGGTTGGTGGTAGCATACGGATGGCGTGTTTCGGTCACACCATTCAGCTCGCACACCAGCCCACCCGCGTTCATCGCATCGACATGCGCCTGCCAGGGATCGAGCAGCCATACCTCGGCTTCGGCACACAGGCAGAAGCCGAGCAGGCTGCCCATCGCGCCCGCACCAATAATCGCAAGTTTCATCGGTGCCTCAACACAGCTGCGGCGGCCTTACCCATCCAGCTCGCGCAGCAGCTGCTCGTCCATTGGGAAGCTATTCTCAGGCCCAGGAAACACGCCGCTATGAATATCATCGGCGTACTGGCGAATGGCCTGGCTCATCACCGCCCCGGCGTCAACATAGCATTTGCCCCAGGGCAGCCCAAGGCCCGGGAATAAGCCGAGCATCTCGTGCGTGAGCAGCACCTGACCATCACAGGCCGGGCCAGCGCCAATGCCGATGGTTGGTACTTTCAGGCGATGCGTGATCAGCGCGCCCAGGTCGGCAGGTACCGCCTCCATCAGTACCGCCCAGCAGCCCGCCGCCTCCATTGCCAGCGCATCATCGAGGATGCGGCGCGCAGTTTCGGCAGTGCCGCCTTGCACCGTCACGCCGCCCAGGCTCGCGGCGGTCTGCAAGGTCAGCCCAATATGCCCAATCACCGCGATACCGGCATCGACGATTGCGCGCGCGATTGGGGCCTGCTTGGCCGTGCCCTCAAGCTTCACACAGTCCATCCCAGCCTCTTTGATATGCCGCCCGGCATTGCGAATCGCTTCGGCCGTATCGGCCTGGTACGACATAAACGGCATATCGCCTACCAGCAGCGCGCGCTTGGCGGTGCGCCCCACCGCCTTGGCATGGTGAATCATCTCGTCCATCGTCACTGGGGCAGTGCCGGGGTAGCCGAGCATCACCGCGCCCAGCGAATCGCCCACCAGAATGACATCAATGCCCGCATCATCAACCAGGCGCGCAATTGGCACATCGTAGGCGGTGAGCATGGTGAATTTCTGCTTGCCCTTGCGGGCCTGTAGCTCGGGGATGGTAACTTTGGCAGGTGCCATTGCATGTTCCTTTCATGGTTATTTGCTATGTGAGTAGGTTGACGAGCCTGCGGCAGCAAGGTAGTGCTATTTTTCTTGCTCTTTTTGCGCGCTGCGCAAAAAGAGCAAGGAGTGGAAGGTTCAGTTGTGATTTGCGCACTGCGCAAACCACAACCGAGAATGAGTGGACTGTGCTGTGTTTTTGCGCGCTGCGCAAAAACACAGCACAGAAATAAAATAACTACCTCTCTGCCAAAGGCTAAAGAACCCTATCATTCAAAAAGCGCAGCGCAGCGATGATATACACTTGCGCCGCGCGTACAACTTCCTCTAGCTCCACGTACTCATCGGGCTGATGCGGGATGCGCTTGCCACCCGGCCCATACACCACCACTGGCACGCCGCGATCGCGCGCCAGGATGACGCCATCGGTCGCGCCGGGCACGCCACCAAATGCCGGGGCAGCCCCATACACGTGGGTATGCGCCGCGCTTACCGCCGCTACCAGTGGGTGCTCGGTCGCAATTTCGGTGGAAGGTCGGTCGTCGATTACCTCAAGCTCGTAGCGATAGGTGGGAAATTCGCGCTGTAATGCGGCCATCAGTGCCTGGATGCGCGCAATCAGGTCGTGATGGCGCTGGCTGGGTAAGCTGCGAATGTCGAGGAAGGCATCGCAGGTATCGGGCAGGCAGTTGATCTGGCTGGCATCGCCACTGAGTGGGGCGCGGGCGATTGTGGGCGTGATGTAGGGCTTGCCCAGCAGCGGATGCACGCCGTGAATGCGCTGTTCCTCGGCCTCTAGCTCAAGCACGCGCGCAAGCAGGCGCACCATCGCTGCCAGTGCGTTTACCCCTTCTTCGGGCATCGCACCGTGCGCAATGCGGCCATATGCCACCAGCCGCAGCCGCAACGAGCCTTTATGCGCTACACAAAGCTCGCGCTCCTCGGGCTCGCAGATGATCGCGCCAGCAACATCATCGGCGTGGCCGCGCGCGACCATATGCTTAATGCCCAGCATCATGCCTTCTTCGTCCACTGGTATCAGCAGGCGCAGCCACCCGGCGAATGGCGCACCAGCGAGCTGAAGCGCGCGCGCGGCAAACAGCAGCGCCGCCACGCCGCCTTTCATGTCGGCGGTGCCACGCCCGTACATGCGCCCGCTCACCACCTCCGCGCCAAATGGGTCGTGCGACCAGGCGGCGGGGTCGCCCGGAGTGACGACATCGGTATGCCCTTCGAAGATCAGCACCCGGCTTGATTCGCCGCGGCGACCGGGCAGCTCGGCAATCACGTTCGGTCGCCCCGGCGCTACTTCTTCCCAGAGCGGTTCCCAACCCCACTCGGTGAGCAGATTGTACACCAGCTGCGCGGCCCGCTGCTCGTTGGCACCGGGTACGCCCGGGAGAAAAACACTGGGGGTGCGCACCAGCTCGCGCAGAAACGCAAGCATGCTCGCGGCATCGAGCTGGGCCAGCGCGGCGGAGGTGGCGTCGCTCATGGACGTTCTTTCTGGCTAGCGCTACGGAAACAGGCGGCTTAGCACCACCGCGCCCACCGACAACAGCAGCATAATGATTAGTGCTAGCGCATCGGCGCGGTTGAAGCGCAGCAGGCGGCGCTTGGTGCGCCCGCGCCCGCCACGGTAGCAGCGCGCATTCATCGCGGTGGTAAGCACTTCGGCGCGGTTGAAGGCATTGACGAACAGTGGGATAAGGATGCCGCCAACTTTGCGCGCGCGCTCAATCAGGCCGCCCTGGTTGAAGCGTTCGCCGCGCGCCGCCTGGGCCTTCACCAGCCGCTCGATCTCGGCTACCAGCAGCGGCACAAACTTCAGCGCGATTACCGCAACCATCACCAGCTCGTTCACTGGTACGCGCAGGTATTTGAGCGGGTCGAACATAACTTCCAGGCCGTCGGCGAGATCCATCAGCGGCGTAACAAACATGAGCGTGCTGGTCCAGTAGTACAGTAGCACCACGCGCACAAGAAACACCACACCTTGCAGCAGGCCATCGGTGGAGATTGAGATGATGCCCCAGCGCCAGAAGGTGCCAGCCGGTGAGGGGTTGGGGTAGAACAGTACCTGGAATACGAAGATGATCAGCATGGTGCTGAACAGCAGGCGCATGCCACGCAGCACGTAGCCAAGCGGGATGCGCGACACCAGCTGAATCAGCGCGACCGCGAGCAGCAGTACCGCAAAGCCCGCGAAGCTGGTACGCACCAGGAAGGTTGCCAGCATCAGCAGGGCGACACCCACAATCTTGGTGCGCGGGTCGAGCCGATGGATCGGCGAGCGCAGATCGAGGTATTGCCCAAAGGTAATGTTGCGCGAGAACTCAACGGCCATAAGGTTTTACCGACGATTCTTCACTACGGAAGCACTGAGGCACGGAGATGTTACGTTTTGCTTTTTACCCTGCTGGCGGCGAACCAACGACCGACAACCAACCACCCGTGATACTTCACCACTGCTGCGCGGGGTTTTGCCTACTTCTTTTTACCTTCTCCTACCCCGGCGCTTGCTCAATCGCCGCGAACAGCGCACCAAGCGCGGTGCCGTACCCAGCATCGGCGGGCAGCGTTAACGGCAAGCCATACCAGTCGCCGACCAGATCGAGGACATTACGCACGCTGGGCATATCGGTCAGGTGGCCAATCACAATTACCCGTTCGAGCTGCTGGGCGCGCGCGGCGTTAATCGCAGTGACGGCGATCACCTGCCCAACCAAGGTCACCAGCGCCGCCGCCAGATCTTCGCGGCGTACATCGAGTGCCTGGCGCGCGAGCCGCCCGAAATTCACCGCCGTGGCGCTGGCAGGCAAGCGCCCGATCGGCCCACCAACCACATCGGCCAGGCTCAGATCGGCACCGTTCGGGTCGCCATTGCGGGCTAGCGCGTCGATCTCGTGCGGGTCAACTGTGCCAAGTAATAGGCGCGCCAGGCCCAGCAGCGTGCCGCCGCCAACCGCCGAGCCTGTGACATGGGCATAGGCGCGGGCGCGCGCCGACACCACTGCCGTACCCGAGCCAGCGCTCACCACCAGCGCCGAAGCGCTGGCGTGGCCTGCCAGCTCGGCTAGCACTTGCCCACCACGCCCGATCGCCGGTACTTCGCCCACGCCAATCACGGCGGTTGTGCCAAGCTGTGCGGGCAATTCCTGGTGCCGCCCGCCAGTCACCGCCAGGCGCTGCACAATGCCCAGCTCGATGCCGCCATTCGCCAGGATTTGCGCGATCAGTGCGGGCGTTGGCGGGCCGTCGGTGGGCTGCGTCCAGCGGCGCAGCGTGCCATCGGCGGCTTGCGCTACGGCGTCGGTGTTGCTGATACCAAAGTCAATTGCAGCGTGCATAGGTTTTATGTTTCATTGGTTGAACCGCAAAGCGTGCAAAGATAAAACAAGCCTCTAAGAACCGAGAACCCCCAAAAAAACTCGCGAACATTCCAATCTGCAAACTTACAACCTGCAACCTCAGTGCCTCTGTGGTTCATCTAACGTGGCTTGTCGATTGCCGGTCGCTAGGCGCGTCACCAGCGCCTGCTCTAGCTCATCGAGGCTCAGCAGGTTGGTGGGTAAGCCGGGCAGCACACCGCGCAGCGCCAGCGCAATCTCGGCGGGTTCGCTCAGCTCCAGGCCTAGCGCGTGCAGCTCATCGGCACGCTGCAAGAGCGTGCGCAGCGGCCCTTCCAGCGCCACTCGCCCGGCGTGCATCACCAGAGCACGATCGGCCAGCTCGGCCAGCTCGTCGATTGCGTTTCCAACCAACACCACCGACAGCCCGGCGCGGCGCGTGAGGTTGGTTATCAGGGTGGCTAGCTCGGCCCGCCCGCGTGGGTCAAGCCCGGCCACCGGCTCGTCGAGAATCAGCACACGCGGCTCGGCGGCCAGCGCGCCCGCGATCGCCACCCGCCGCTTTTGCCCGCCGCTCAGCGCATAAATATAGCGCAGCCGGAAGGTTTCATAATCGAGCCCAACCTCGGTAAGCACGCGCTGCACAATCGCGCGCGACTCGGCAGGCGGCAGCTTCTTGCGGCGCGGCACAAACGACACATCTTTGCCCACGGTGTCTTCGAGTAATTGACTTTCGGGCTGCTGAAACACCATGCCAACGCTCTGCCGCACCCGGTCGAGGTCGGCTTTGGGCGCGCCAATATCTTGCCCATCGAAGAAGACATGCCCGAGCGGCGGCACGCGCAGCGCATTGAAGAACTCGATCAGCGTGCTTTTGCCCGCCTGTGTACCCCCGAGGATCGCCAGCGTCTCGCCTTCGTAGAGCGCGCAGCTTACGCCGCGTAGCGCTTCCTGTGCCAGAGGCGTACCCGCCATATAGGTGAAGTCCAGGTCGCGCACATCGACCAGGGGCTGGGAATTGGGCGGTAGCGATTCGGGGATAGCAGGCGAGCCGGTACCTTCGGGCGCTTCTATGCCATTCCCTACTTCCTGCTGCTCAGCCCTGGCGGCAAGCGCTGCTGCCAGCTCGCCCGATGTCAGCACAACCGCGGGCAGGGCCACGCCGCGCGCGCGCAAACGGTGGCCCAGATCGGTGACCAGCGGCGGGGCCAGCCCGACAGCGCGTAGCTCATCGGCGCGGGCAAACACCTCGCGCGGCGTGCCCTGCATCAGCACGCGCCCGCCATCCATCACCACCACCCGGTCGAAGCTCACAATTTCGTGCATGAAGTGGGTGATATGTAGCACCGCCAGGCCGTTGCGCGCACGCAAATCGTGCGCCAGCGCAATCAGGTCGCGCGCGAGTGCCGGGGCAATCATCGTCGTGGGTTCATCAAGAATCAGGTAGGCGGGTTGCATGGCAAGCACACCGGCGATTGCTACGCGCTGCTTCTCACCACCCGAAAGCTCGCTAATCTGCGCGTTCGTCAGCGCGCCCAGACCCAGCGCCGCCAGTGCATCGAGCACGCGCGTTTCAATTTCGGCACGCGGCAAGCCTAGATTCTCCGGCCCAAACGCCACGTCATCGATCACGGTGTTCGCCACCAGCTGATCATCGGGGCGCTGGAACACCATCCCCACACGGCGGCGGATTTCCCACACATTCGCCGGGGTCGCAGCAATGCCATCGACGTTAATCGCGCCGCCGGTCGGCTCCATTATCGCCGCCAATAGCTTGGCAAGCGTGCTCTTGCCGCTGCCGTTATGCCCAATAATCGCTACCAGCTCGCCAGGCGCAACCTGCAAGCTCACATCGTGCAGCGCCTGAATAGCATCGGCGCTGCCAGCATTATAGGCAAACGAGAGGTTCTGGGCATCGAGCATCGTTTTGAGGTTTCAGTTTTGCGTGGTGCGGTAGAAGCATACGTTCACACCGCACCACAGGCCCGCAAAACGTAGTTAGAAGGAGGACTTATCACGCGGGGTGGTATCGCTGGCCGAGGTGCGGCCCGAGCGCACCAGGTTGACGCCGCGCACCACCAGCGGGGTGAGCACCGCCGCGATGACGATTTCGGCAATCGCCTGGGGGATGATCGACGCCACAAAAGCACCGACTGTAAGGTTAGGTGCGCCAGCCTGCGCCGCAGCCTGTTGAACATCGCCAAAAGCGAACAAAATAATCGCGCCAACTACCAGGATGGTATTGGTGAGGGTGCCAACGATACCAGCCACTGCTGCGGCCAGATCGCCATTGACCGGCTTCAGGCTACGATATGCCAGCCAGGAGGTCAAGCCAATCAGCAAACGCGGCACAACCGAAATAAGCGGATTTGCGAAAAAGCCGCCGCCCTGAATCATACTAAAAACACCAAAAATACCACCCGCAAGAATGCCAACAATTGGTCCTTCGAGCACTGCGCCAATAATTGCCGGAATATGCATAATCGTCGCATTTCCCGACAAATTGGGTACTGGAATGAAGCCTAACCGGGTGACACCCAACACGATCGCAATTGCACCCAGCACGCCAGCGACGACAATCCGACGAGTGTTAAGTGCGGTTGGCCGATCCTGCGACATCGTTGCCATTGCTGGCTCCTTTCTCTGTGCCTACACTGGTCCGTTACGGTTGCAATCCGCCGTACATCACGGCGCTTCACGCTTATACTGTTGCGGCTGCTAGTAGCAGCAACCGTACCTACACCGCATTTTTTGGCGGCTTCCCACAAAAACGGTTTCGCTGCATGTTGAGCAACCAGCGGACCCTAGCGACACTGTCGCATCAATGTGCGACCAATCGGGGCGACCCCGCAGCTCTTGTATGTATTGGTATGTGTGTTCAGGATGGGGAATAGTAGCATCGTGGAATCATTTTGTCAAGACATGTTCAATCAAGCGAACGAGTTCCTGCGGCTGTTCGTGCTGCACATTATGCCCGCTTTCGGCAATGATTTGGAGCGTTGCGCGCGGCAGCAGCGCCGCCATAGCCGCACCCGCCGCCTGCGGCGCGATCAGGTCGTTGCTACCCCAGAGAATGGTTGTGGGCGTGGTAGCGGTTGCCAGCCGCGCACGGTAGCGCCCGGCGCGAAATACCTGCTCAATCGCGAGCCAGCGCAATGTCGAAAGGAAGGCCCGGCGCTGCGAGCTGCTCCACACCCGCGCCCATACCCGCTCGCGCAAAAAAGCGCGCTCGGCCTCGGGCAGCGCATCGAGGTTGTAGTAGTAGGGCCGTAGGGTATCGTATGCGCCCTGCTGCGAGCGGCGCAGGCTGGTATAGAACGCCTCGCCTAACCCTGGGGTAAGGAACAACCACAGCACCGGCGGCGGCTGGCGCGGCTCGATCGGCAGGCCGCCATCAATAAGCACGAGCCGCTCGGCCAGATCGGACCAGGCGATGGCGGTGCGCTGCGCAATCGCCGCGCCAAGCGAATGGCCCACCAGCACGGCCTGCGTTATACCGTTTGCCCTAAGCAATTCGGCAACAGTGCGAGCGTAGAAGGCTAGTGTTGCACCCGAGCGCGGGCCTTCGCTGCGGCCAAACCCTGGCAGATCGAGGGCGAGCACGCGCCGCCAGCGCGCCAGCGCAGGCAGCACCGCGTGCCAAGTATCGGCCTCGTCGCCCAGGCCGTGGATGAGTACAATTGGCGGGCGCGCATCGGGTGCGCTATCGCTATCGTAGAAGAACAGCCGCCGACCAGCAATTTGCGTGCTACGGGCATATGGCTGCAGCGCGGGGTGGGGCGGCATGGAATCAGGGCGGGGCATGCGTAAACCTCATGGGTACAATATGAAGGATGAAAGATGAAGGCAGGACGGAAACAATTAGAAACTCCGCGTCTCTGTGCCTCCGTGGTGTTTTTTACTCGTCAGTCATCGCCCAGCGCAATACCAAAGTGCTCGCGCAACACCTGGGCCACGGTGGCGGCATCGGGCAGCACCTGCTCGGTACGCTCGCTCCCGGCGGTGATGATCAGCCGTGCGTCGCTCAGCGTTATGCGACCCGTGGGCGTTGCGCGCGAACAAATGCGGCGGCGCGTAAAGCTCGAATCGGGCGACGTTTGATGATAATAACACATTTCGTCGTACTCACCGAAGTCGTGAGAAGCGAGGGTAAAGCGATATTGTGGCTCCCAGGCCGCATCCGCAGCCAGGCGCTCGTACAGTGTCCAGTGCTCAGCCGCCTGGTCGAGGCGATAGCTGCGCCCGCCCTGCGTCTGCACGACGTTGGCTTCGAGCCGAAGCGGCAGCCCGAACGAATCGCCGAAGCCTACATCTACTAACCATAGCCCAACCTCGCCGAGAGGCGCACGCACCAGCAGCGTCATATGGTCGAACTCAGGGCCAAAACCGCCGGTGGCGCGCGCCACCCCAGCCGCAAGCAAGGTCACATCGTAGCCGAGCGCGCGCAATAAGCGGGCAAACAGGCCATTCAGCTCGTAGCAGAAGCCGCCGCGCCGCCGGGTTACGACCTTCGCAAACAGCGCCGCCGGTTCGAGCGATAGTGCTACGCCACGCCCAATGTCGAGATTCTCGAAGGGCACTGCGTACAGGTGGGCCTGCTGTAGCGCCGCCAGCGTAGCCGCGGTTGGTGTGCGCTGGCCAGCGTAGTCGATGCGTGCGAGGTAGGCGTCGATGTTCATATGGGACTCACTTCAGGGTGACGACGACGACCGACCAGCTTTCGCCACGAAGGCAGAAAAATATGAGGGTGACGACCGACCAGCTTTCGCCACGAAGGCACGAAGATACGAAGAATAACAGATTGCGCGAAGGGCGATAGCAGAGCGCGTTCGGTGGTCGGTCGTCGGTGCTGGCACGCTGGTGCTTACAGCGGCATGCGGCGGCTGCCGAGCAGCGCGGCTACAGCATCGAGCGGCAGGGCGTGGGCGGTGTTGCCATCGCGCCCGGTGACGGTGGTGGCGCAGCACAGCGAGTTGAGCACGGCTTCCTCAACGCACGCCGCCACGCCGGGAAACAGCGCGCCAAGCACCTGCTCTTCGTCGGCCAGGGTGGTGCGCGCCGTGCTCGGCAGCGCTGCGTGCCGGGAAAGACGCCAGGCCGTGCTAAATGCAATCACAAAATCGCCGCTGCCATGGCCGTACACACTACCCACCCGCGCTAAGCCAGCCGCAGCGCGCCCGCATAGGCGATGCAGCTGGCGCGCATCAAGCGGGGCGTTGGTTGCCAGCACAATCATCACCGAGCCATGCTCGGGCGCGGGCGCGTGGCCTGGCGGCGGCACCACCTGACCAACCGGAACGCCGCGTATCACTAGCTCGGCGGGCCGCCCAAAGTTGCTCTGCACCAACGCCCCCAGCGTCCAACCGCCCAGCTGTGCGGGCAACACCCGGCTGGCCGTGCCAATGCCGCCCTTCCAGCCAAAACAGCGTGTGCCGGTACCAGCACCGACCGCACCTTCGGCGGGGGCCGTCGCGCTGGCGCGCTCGATTGCGGCGAACACATGCTCGGCGCGGACATGACGGCCCTGCAAATCATTGAGAAAGCCGTCGTTACACTCGCCAACAACGACGTTCACGCTGCTCGCGCTAATGCCGATTTCGGGGCTGGTGCGTAGCGCGTACTGCACCAGTGCATCAGCTACCAGGCCCACATTGAGGGTATTTGTGAGGGCAATCGGCGACTCAATCAGCCCCAGCTCGCGCACCTGCTCGAAGCCGAGCGGCTTGCCATAGCCATTGATGGTATGCACGGCCCCGACCACCGGGTTGCGAAACAGGTTGCCACCGTGCGGCAGCACCACGGTAACGCCGGTACGCACCGGGCCGTGCCCGGGCTGCAACACGCCCGTACCTGTTACTAACGTGCTGTGGCCTACCAACAGCCCGGGCACATCGGTGATGGCGTTCTGTGGGCCAGGCGGCAGCTCACTCGTATTGATCAGCCCAAGCTCGCGCGCACGTGGCATTGCAATCGCTTCTGCTAAAATTCCCACCAGGTTTCGGCAACGGCCGACCCCGGGGCGCTGGGCTCGTGGCCTAATAAGAAACGCACGGCACCGGGCAATCGCCGCGCCCAGGCGGCCTCGTTATGCACCGCGCCTGCCTCCTCATCGTAGCGCAGCTGCACACCCGGCAGGTAACCCTTTTCCGCCAGCAAATCGCGCATGCGCCGCGTGGTCTGGAGCGTCATATTAACGTAGCGCTGTGACGAGCGCTGTATTTGGCGCCAGTCGGCGCCTTCATAGGTACCAATATCGAGGTAGATGCGCCCAGCCTGGTACGGGGCCTGTTGCACATACGAAAAAATCGCTTCGCGCGCAAACCAGAGCGAGGGACTCATTACGCCAGTAAAGCCAAAAATATCGGGTCGCGCGAAAAACCCGTACAGGCTGATCAGCCCACCCATCGACGACCCGAGCAGGCCAGTGTGCTCGCGTTCCGGCAGGGTACGAAATTCGGCATCGATTAGCGGCTTGACGGTATTCGCCACAAACGCCACATACCAATCGCCGCGCCCGCCGCGCCGTACGCGCGGGTCTCTGAATGGGCTATACTCGTCGATCCGGCGCACGCCCATATTGGGGATGCCTACTACAATCGCCTCGATACCCTCGTTGCTCAGCGCTACCATCGTCTCGTCCACTTGCCATTCGCCTGCATAGCTTAGCGCCTGATCGAAGAGGTTCTGCCCATCCTGCATATAGATCACAGGGTAACGCCGGTCAGAGGCAGTGGCATAGGAAGGTGGCAGGTGAACAAACAGTTTGCGGCGGTTATGCAGCTGGGGACTGTATACTGCGTCGGTAGCGCGCAGCGTGCCCACCACAGTGTGCTGAATACGAAAATCAGTATAGGTATACCAGGTTGTACTCATGAACGATGTTGCCGTCTATCACACAAAATTTACCAATAAATAACCGTTCAACTATACCATGTTCTGTGCGGAAAGAAACTAACAGCATATTGACAATTAGCGTGAATCACACAACCCGGCAGCGCAATGCCACCGGGCTGTGAATAAAGCAGAGGGGAACAGCGTACTAGCTTACCGGCGGCGCATGCAAGCCCACCCGATTGCCTTCCGAGTCGCGAATGATCGCTATGACGCCCTGCTCACCAATGACGGTTGCGGGCAATAGCACCTGCCCACCCGCTGCTGCAACTCGTGCAAGCATGGCGTCGAGCGCATTCCCGGCGTTAAGGTACATCAGCGCGCCGTGCATAGAAGGCACAGCATCGGCCCGCGAAATAATTGCGCCGCCAACGCCGCTTTGATCAGCAGGAAAAAACCCATGTGGTACGTCCATAAACTCGCCAGCACGAATGTCGTAGCCCGTCACAGTGCGGTAAAATGTCAGCGCACGATCGAAGTCGGTGGTAGGGATTTCGAACCAGTTAATCGCGTTGTTCACAGGTGTCTCCTTGTGGCGCTCAAACTATCAACATGATGAGCATACGCCAGCCCAGTGACACCCCTATGTCAGTAGCGATTCGTGCTGTTGCACAATGTGCTGAGCTTCTTCAACCAGGATCTGCCGCAAGGTTGCTGGTGCAAGCACCTGAACATGCCGCCCCCAACCCAGTAGCCAGGGCAGCAAATCGCGCTCGTGCCGCACACGAAATAGAACGAATAAGCCATCATCGCGCAGCTCTTCCGCCACCGTAAAGAACGATGGAGCTTCGCGCACCCAGTCGGCCACCTCACGGCTGAAGCGCGCCTGCACTTCAAGCGAGCGATCGTCATCAGGGCGCTTCTCAAGCTGGAAACCAGCCGGGCGGGAGAATGTTTCGGCACGAACTTGTAGCGTCTCTATGCGCTCGACGCGAAAGGTACGCCGTGCCTGCCGTCCGTGGTCGTACCCTAGCATATGCCATGCACCGCCCACATGCACCAGCCCGAGCGGATCGACTACGCGCTGGCTCCAGGTACCGCCCGCTGCCTGGCTGCTGCGGGCATGGTAGCGAAACGCTACGGTATGGCAACCGACCAGCGCGCGGCGCAGCTGGCGCAGTTGGCTAGCCTCATGCGCGCTCGCACCTTCGGACACAAAGCGAATGCTCTCGCGCAGATCGCGCACTTCGTCGCGCAGGTGTGTGGGCAGCGCACCAGCGATCTTGCGGCTGGCAGCCTCGGCGGCGGTCTGGTATTCCGCATCGAAGCTTTGGGTCATCACATCGCTGCCCAGCAGCAGCATCAGCGCCTCGTCGGTTGTGAAACGCAGCGGCGGCAGAAAATACCCTTCAGCCAGTGCATAACCTTGCCCGGGCAGCGCGACCACCGGCACACCTGCCTCGCACAGCGCCTGAATATCGCGATAGATTGTGCGCTTGCCAACCTCAAACGTAGCCGCGAGATCTTCGGCGCGGCGGCGGCCAGCCGCCTGTAGCTCAAGCACAATTGCCAGTAAGCGGTCGGTGCGGTTCATGGCACGCAGCTACGGTCGGTCAGCGGGCGGCTGGCCGCCGTCCTCAAAGCCCAGCGCTTCGGCCACAATATACAGCGGCCGGCGCTTCACCTCATCATAAATGCGGCCCAGGTACTCGCCAATCACGCCGAGGAAGATCAGCTGGACGCTGCCGAGAAATAGCACCATTGCCAGGGTGGTGGCCTGGCCGTAGAAGAAATCGGGGAAGAAGCTGCGCAGCAGCAGCACAGCCAGCAAAAACACCAGGCTCAGCACCGCCACGAAGAAGCCCAGGTAGGTAGCGAGCTGGAGCGGCAGGTACGAAAAGCTCGTAATACCATCGAGCGCCAGGCGCACCATTTTGCTTAGCGAAAACTTGGTTTCGCCAGCCTTGCGCGCATCACGCTCGTAGGTAATGCCCGTCTGGCGGTAGCCGACCCACACCGACATCCCGCGCATGAAGCGGTTGTATTCACGCATGGAAATCAGCGCATCGACCACTTTGCGATCCATCAGCCGGAACTCGCCCGTGTCGACCGGGATATTGATATTGGTAATTTTATCGATCAGCCGGTAGAATGCTGAAGCCGTCACTTTCTTAAACCAGGTCTCACCCGCACGCTCGGCGCGCTGCGCATACACCAGTTGGTAGCCCTCGCGCCACTTAGCGATCAGGCGCGGCACCACCTCGGGCGGGTCTTGCAGGTCGGTGTCCATCACAATAATCGCCTGCCCACACGCGTGATCCAGCCCGGCCGTGAGGGCAGCCTGCAAGCCAAAATTACGCGAGAAGTTAATCACCTTCACCCGCGAGTCGCGCGCATGCATCCGATGCAAAATGTCCAGCGAATGGTCGCGCGAGCCATCATTTACCAGCACCAGCTCGAATGGTTCGCCCAATGTCTCAAGCACCTCAATCACGCGCAGGCAGAATTCTTCGAGCAGCGCTTCTTCGTTATACACTGGGCCAACAATTGAGAGGAGCGGCGACGCAGATGGGGCGTTATTTGGAAGTGTAATGTCTTTCACGATTCCACAATATGTCTGTAAGCGGCGTATTCTGTACGTTTTGATAACACAAATTCATTGTAACACACTTGCCCACACGACAGGAATAAGTCCTTTAGCAACGGGGTACCAGTGATAGGGCTTACACCGTTGACGTGCTGAGCCTTCGGCAGAGCGATACTTGTGTTTTTTGTATGCGATTGTTCCGCGGGCAGCGCAGAACAATCGCATACAAATACGATCGGTTCTACCGTGCTGCCGCAGGCGAAAAGCACAGCGTTGGTATACTCAATAACGCAACTTCGTAAGTCCTAATCACCCGTGGCATCGAGCAGCAATGCGCAGGGGATTGCTCTGCTTCATAATGCGCGATTAGCTAGCGCAATATCCTTTTCCAGGTTATCGGTTTGGGTAGAGCTTGTGACAGCCTTCAGCTGCTAATCAATGACCAGTACGAGTGCAACACACTGTTGATTCAGGACGTTATTCTCATGTTCAAGCACGGTATCTTACGCAGGTAACAGGCAAACGCTCACATAAAAGCGTCGCACGCAGCTCGCCACGCACGACGCTGAACCATCGAACCAGATTTACCCGATAGTCACTTCCTGCATCTCTTCCCAGTTCGGGCCAACTTCCAGATCGACCTTGAGCGGCACTTGTTTGAACTGGTATGCATGCTCCATTTGCTCACAGACAAGCGCCACAACTGTATCCACCTCGCCCGCAGGGGCCTCGAAGATCAGCTCGTCGTGTACCTGTAAGAGCATGCGCGTGGCAAGCTGGCGCTGGCGTAGGGCTTCGTCTACCCGAATCATGGCAATCTTCATAATATCGGCAGCAGTGGCCTGGATGGGCGCATTGATTGCCTCGCGCTCGGCAGCCTGGCGGCGCGGCCCGCTCACCTTCAGATCAGGCATGTAGCGCCGCCGCCCAAACAGCGAGCGCACAAAGCCTTCGCGGCGGCCCTCTTCAAGCGTGCTATCAATGTAATCGCGCAGGCCGGGGAAGCGGGCAAACAGCGCGTCAATCAGCTGCTGCGCCTCGGTGCGGCTCAGGTCGGTGCGCGCGGCCAGGCCAAACGCGCTAATACCGTAGATCACGCCAAACACCGTCATTTTGGCAATGCGGCGCTGGTTCTTGTTCACCTGCTCAATCGGTACGCTGAATAGCTGCGCCGCCGTGGCCGCGTGAATATCCTGATCTTCTTTGAACGCCTGCACCAGGTTCGGGTCTTGCGTAATATGCGCCAGCACGCGCAGCTCAACCTGCGAGTAGTCGGCGGCGATGAACATATGGCCGGGCGCAGCCACAAACCCGCGCCGAATTTCGCGGCCATCATCGGTACGGGTTGGGATGTTCTGCAAGTTCGGGTCGTTGCTGCTCAGCCGCCCGGTAGCCGCGCCAAGCTGGCTGTACGTCGTATGAACACGACCGGTGGCCGGGTTCACCAGTTCGGGCAGCGCATCAACATAGGTCGATTTCAGCTTAGTGAGCTGGCGGTAGCGTAAAATCAGCTGAATAGCCGGGTTATCGGTTTTTGCCGCTAGCGTTTCGAGCACACCCGCTGTGAGCGAGTAGCGCCCGGTTTTGGTGCGTTCAAGCCCGGCGGTAGGCAGCTGTAGCTTTTTGAACAGCAGGTCGCTGAGCTGGTCGCCGGAGTTGATGTTGAATTTAATGCCATCGTTGAAAGCGTAGATTTGGTCTTCCAGCTGCGCCAGGTCGTCGCCCATGCGCTTGCCAAGCTCGCGCATAAACGGCACATCGAGGCCAATACCCGCCTGCTCCATGCGCCCCAACACTGGAATAAGCGGCATTTCTAGCTTCTGGAAGATTTCGGCCACTTTGGGCTGCTCGGCGAGCTGTGGGCCAAGCGCCTGGGCCAGCCGCAAGGTCATGTCGGCGTCGGCGGCGGCGTAGGGGGCTGCCGCCTCAATCGGCACATCGGCAAACTGCAGCTGGTTCTTGCCGCGCTTGCCAATCAGCTCTTCGATATCGGTCATTGGCTCGGGCAAGCCCAGCTCGTAGAAGGCTAGCTCCTTCAGGCCGCGCCGTTTGTTGAGCAGCGCCGCCGCCAGCATAGTATCGAAGGTGACGCCCGCAACCGGCACACCCGCCTGCTCAAGCACTTCGATGTCGAACTTGGCGTTGTGCCCGTACTTGGGCAGCTGCGCATCGGCGAAGAATGGTCGTAGCGCGCCGAGCACCGTTTCGCGCGGCAATTGCTCGCCCTGGCGATGACCAAACGGCAGATACCAGGCATGGCCGGGATTGACTGCCACCGACACGCCGACAATATCATCCTGCAAGGCGCGCGTGCCCAGCGTCTCGGTATCGAACGCAAAGCCCGTGCAGGCGTGCAGCGCCGCCACGACCTCGGTAAGCTGCGCTTCCGTACATACTGCTTGATACTGACCCAATGGAATATGGTTACTCGCGAGCGGCGGACTCGCGAGCGGCGCCGGGCGGCTCGGCGCTGCCGGAAGATCGAACATGGCGAGCTGCTGCGGGCCATCGCCAACCGGCGCGGCAGGCGCAGGCGCAGCAAACATATCGGACTGCCGTGGGCTTGCGGTCGTTTCAGGTAGCTCGGCCAGCTCCACGCCGCCGCCGGTGGCGGGCAGGCGCTTCACCAGGCTCGCGCCAAATTCCAGCTCCTGGAACAGCGCGATCACCTTGGTGCGGTCGTAATCGCGCAGCTCGGCGTGGCCCAGATCGAGCGCCACCGGCACATCGCACACAATCGTCGCTAAACGCTTGCTGAATAGCGCCGGGTCGCGCTGACCATCGAGCGCTTTTTTATAGCGATTCGGCACTTCATCCAGGTGATCGTAGAGGTTTTCGACCGTGACAAACTGCTTGAGCAGGGCAATTGCGCCAGCCTCGCCAATACCCTTCACCCCTGGGATATTGTCGGAGGTATCGCCCTTCAGGCCGCGCAAATCGGCGAGCTGCACCGGCTTGAGGCCGCTGTAGCGCTCAAGCACCTGCGCTTCCTCGTACAGCATGGTGTTCTTACCCTTCTGGACGTAGGGGTTCGCCAGCAACACACTCACGTAATCGTCCACCAGCTGCAGGGTGTCGGTGTCGCCGGTGAGGATCATCGTATTCACCTGCTGCCGGGTTGCCTGGCGCGCGAGGGTGCCAATCACATCATCGGCCTCGTAGCCATCTTTGGTATAGATCGGAATGTTGAACGCGGCCAGCAGCTGCTTGATCCGATCGAGCTGCTGGTGAAATTCCTCGGGTGTTTCGGCGCGGCCAGCCTTATACTCGGCATACATATCGTCGCGGAAGGTGCGCCCAACATCGAACGACACCGCCACATATTTGGGGTGATATTCGTGAATTGCGTTCAATATAATTGAAATGAAGCCATAGACAGCGTAGGTCGGCTCGCCATTCGAGGCGCGCAGCCCAACCTTTGCCAGCGCATGAAACGCACGAAAGGCCAGGGCGTGGCCGTCGATCAGCGCGAGCAGCGGGCGTTGGCTGGGCATGGGGAATACCTCCTGATACTCGAACATCTGGTCTAATTCTATTATACCCGATTTGCCAGAAGCAGGCGACCTACACGCTTACTCCTCGCGCACCGGGCGGCGGCCTTGCTTCGTGAGGGAGCGCTGGCGTTTAGCTTCGGCGCGGCGCACGCGCGATGCAACGGTGGGGCGAGTGGCGTGGCGCGGTTTGCGGCGTACCTGTAGCGCAGCCAGGCGCTCGGCCAAGCGCTCAAACGCCGCCTCGCGGTTCGCTGCCTGCGAGCGGCGCTCGCTGGCCGTAACGACAATGCCGGTGGGCCGGTGGAGCAGCCGCACCCCAGTTTCAACTTTGTTGCGGTGCTGGCCGCCAGGCCCACCAGCCACAAAGAAGCCCACGTCGGTATCGCGCTCAAGGGCTTCGCGTTCAGAAAGCTCCGTATGTTGCTCGTTGTTTTCCATGCTCGCATAGTACCATAAACCAGAGCAGCCTGGTTGCTTCCGCCCGCAGTACTCTGCCCATAATTCGTTACATCTATACTTGACAATTTTGCGCGTCTCCGTTATCATTTCGTGCAACAATTGAATAGCGCAACTCTTATCCAGAGAGGTGGAGGGACCGGCCCGATGAAACCTCGGCAACCCTGGAAAGCGTTAAAAGCCTGAAGCTGAACTTCGCGCTTTTGACTCGATCATTAGGGTGCCAAATCCGGCAGCGCGACTGGAAGATGAGAGGCATACGACGGACGTAAGCCCCTTCCTATAGTATTGGAAGGGCTTTTTGTTGCAGCGTTTCTGATGGCCCTCATCTGCGTGATGAGGGCTTTGTTGTTGCCACCCTCACCACGCAGCGCCCACCTGTGGCACGCAGCTCGAATTCGTTGTAAGGAGGCTTTCCCGATGGCTGAGGAAACGACATTTACTGGCTTTGAAACCCTGGCGCTGCACGGCGGCCAACAGGCCGACCCGACCACCGGCGCACGCGCGGTGCCGATTTACCAGACGACATCGTACCAGTTCAAGGATACCGACCACGCGGCGCGGCTGTTTGGGCTGCAAGAGTTTGGCAATATTTACACCCGCATTATGAACCCGACGCAGGATGTGCTTGAGCAGCGCATCGCCGCGCTAGAAGGTGGCGTTGGCGCGCTGGCACTGGCCTCGGGGCAGGCCGCCGAAACCTTCGCGGTACTGAATATCGCCGGTGCGGGCGACAACATCGTGTCCTCGAGTGACCTGTACGGTGGCACCTACAACCTGTTCCGCCACACGCTGCCCAAGCTGGGCATCACCACGCGCTTCGTCGATGCGCGCAACCTCGACGGCTTCCGCAGTGCAATTGACGATCACACCAAGGCGTTTTTCCTTGAGCTAATCGGCAACCCCAAGCTCGATGTGCTGAACCTTGAGGCGATTTCGGCGATTGCGCATGAGGCGGGCGTGCCGGTGATTGTGGATGCGACTACAGCCACGCCATATCTGTGCCGCCCATTCGATTTCGGTGCAGATATTGTGGTGCACTCGGCCACCAAGTACATCGGCGGGCATGGCACCAGCATCGGCGGCCTGCTCGTCGATAGCGGCAAGTTCGACTGGGCGGCTAGCGAGCGCTTCCCCGGCCTCACCCAGCCCGATGAGTCGTACCACGGCCTGGTGTATACACAGGCGCTGGGGCCGCTGGCCTACATCATTAAGGCGCGAGTGCAGCTGCTGCGCGACATTGGCGCGGCGATCAGCCCGTTCAATGCCTTCTTGCTGCTTCAGGGCATCGAGACGCTACCGCTGCGCATGGAGCGCCACTCGCAGAATGCGCTGGCCGTGGCGAAATACCTGCAAGAGCACAGCAAAGTTGCGTGGGTGAATTATCCCGGCCTGCCGAACCACCCAACCTATGAGCTGGCCAAAAAGCTGCTGCCCAAGGGCCAGAGCGGCATCCTGGGCTTTGGCATCAAGGGCGGGCGCGCCGCTGGAGCCACCTTCATTAACAGCCTCAAGCTGTTCTCGCACCTGGCCAACATTGGCGACGCCAAGAGCCTGGCAATTCACCCGGCAACCACCACCCACAGCCAGCTGACAGCCGAGGAACAGCTGATCACTGGTGTCACCGACGATTATGTGCGCCTGTCGATTGGGATTGAGACGCTCGACGATATTATTGCCGATCTCGACCAGGCGCTGGCAAAGGTCTAACGCGCACCCAATACACCAGGAACCACGCCCTACGCACGCTCCATATTTTGCGCGTGGTTCCTGGTTCAGATCAATCGTGAGCAGATGATGGCGAACGATAATGGAGGAGGCACGATGATAGCGCGAAACGTTCACCAGCAGTACGAAGGGGTGGGCCTGGTTGAACGCCGTACCATGAGCTGGCTAGAACCGCTCCAGCTCGACAGCGGCGCGCACCTCGGGCCAATTACACTCGCCTACGAAACATATGGCAAGCTCAGCCCGGCGCGCGACAATGCTATCCTCCTACTGCACGCGCTCTCGGGCGATGCGCACGCCGCTGGGTGGCATGCCAATGCCGCCAAGCCGGGCTGGTGGGATGCGATGGTCGGGCCAGGGCGGCCATTCGACACCGACAAATATTTCATCATCTGCTCGAATGTGCTCGGCGGCTGCCAGGGCAGCACAGGCCCGGCCAGCATGGATCTCGCCAGCGGAAAGCCCTACGGTGCGCGCTTCCCGGTTATTACAATCGGCGACATGGTACGCGCACAGGCACGCCTGCTCGATCGCCTGGGCATCGATCAGCTCCATGCGGTTGCCGGTGGCTCGATGGGCGGGTTCCAGGCGCTGGAATGGGCTACTGCCTACCCCGAACGCGTGCGCGGTACGATCTTGTTAGCGACCAGCGCGCGCTCGGCCACCCAGACAGTTGCCTGGAATACGATCGGGCGGCGCGCGATTATGAGCGACCCACGTTGGCGCGGCGGTGATTACTACGACGGCGAGCGCCCAACCGATGGCCTGGCAGTGGCGCGCATGATTGGACACATTACCTACCTCAGCGAGCCGTCGCTCGAACGAAAGTTTGGGCGAGCGTTTCAGCATACCAATGGCCCGGCCTTTTCGCTGGAAAGCGAGTTTGCAATCGAAAGCTACCTCGACTACCAGGGTACGAGCTTCAACGCGCGCTTCGACGCAAATTCATACCTGTATATCACCAAGGCGATGGATTATTGGGATCTACCCGGGCGCTATGGTTCACTCGATGCCGCGCTGGCGCGCAGCCAATCCGATTTCCTGCTGCTCTCGTTCACCAGCGACTGGCTGTACCCTAGCAGCGAATCGCAGCTAATCACCGACGCACTGATGCGCCTGGGCCGCTCGGTAGAGCATGTCGATCTACCTTCAACTGCGGGCCACGATGCGTTCCTGGTTGATTACCAGCCACAGGGGCCAATTATTACCGAATTTCTTGATCAGCTCGGTGGGTAGAATCAATCTTCCAACTACACGGCGACGGGCGAACCGCAGTTCGCCCGTCGCCGTGTAGTCATGCTGAAGCACTAGGCGCACATAACTTCCTTGGTGATTTTCGCGCTATGTGCAAAATCGCCAAGCTGCCGCTGGGTCATATATGATAAACGTAGTCCTATTAGTATTATACGAGCTACATAGTGGGCGTTTTTCGCCTTCGGCAGAGTGGTACGTTTCGATGAAGGTGCGCTGATGTTGGCGCTTTGCGCCAACATCAGCGCACCAAAGGGAGCTAAGTACCTTGCTGCCGCAGGCAACATGCGCCAGCAACGTGGGTAATCACGTAAGTCCTGTTAGTACTACAGCTGCACCTTAGCCGGTTCTCCGATCGCCGCGCTTTGCTCCACCTCTATCGGCAGCGTCATACTAATAGTAGTGCCTTGGCCTTCAACACTTTCGGCCTGAATATCGCCGCCATGCGCCAGCACGATTTGGCGGGCGATCGCTAAGCCCAGGCCAGTGCCACCGCTGCTGCGCGTCCGCGAACGATCGGCGCGGTAGAAACGATCGAAGACATAGGGCAAATCCTCGGCAGGGATGCCCTGGCCCGTGTCGCGCACCTGAATGACCACTCGTGGTAGAGCCTGAGCATCGGGGAGCGCCAGCCGAGCACCGGCGATGCTCTGGGCAGGCCGCGCCGCCGGGTACACCGCCGCAAGGGTAATATTCCCGCCTTCGCTCGTATAGCGCAAAGAGTTTGCCACCAGGTTCGCCAGCACCTGCGCAATACGCTGCGGGTCAACATCAATCGCAGGCAAACCCTCAGGCGCATCTACATTGAGGGTAACACCTTGCTCAGCGGCCTGCTGCGCAAATGCCGCGCGTGCATGGTTCAGCAGATCGCGCGGATCGATTGGCTCGCGATAGAGCGGTAACTGACCGTTTTCGGCTAACGCCAGCAGACGCAGATCCTCGATCAAGCGCTCAAGCAGTGCCGTTTCGCTCAGTAGCCGGTCTAACTCGCCGGGAGTTGCATCGTACACGCCATCTTGCATGCCCTCCAGCCGCCCTTTGATAATGGTAAGTGGTGTGCGCAGCTCATGGGCAATGTCGGCAGTCATCTGGCGGCGCTGCCGATCAGCGGCGGCGAGTGAGCGCGCCATTGAATTAAACGCCTGCGTCAGCTCATTCACCTCGCGGATTGGCGCAGGTTGCACCTGTACATCGAGCTTGCCGCTGGCAAGATCTTGCGCGGCAACCGTGAGCGTGCGTAATGGCCGACTGATGCGCTGGACAAAGACCACCGCCAGGAGCAGTAATGCTCCAGTCAGCACGCCACCAGCAATAACGAACCCCCGTACAATCGACCAGATAAGCGTGCGTGGGGTGCGCGCCGCTGGCGGGTTTGGCAACGTAGACACCGGGGGCGGGCCGCTGAACATACCGCGCGGCCCATTGCGAAACAGGAGTGTCCCTACTGCCGTGCCGCGCGCTTGCACTGCAATACCATCTTTAAGATCTTTTTCGGCCACAACCGTTCCGGGTGGCAGGCGGCTGTCGCTGCTGGCAATCACTCGGCCACTCTGATCGGCCAGCGCGTAATCAAAGAAATTCCCTGGCCCACCAAACGACAGCGCATCGAATCGCTGCTCAACCCCTACCCACGAATTACCGTGAGCAACATAATAATCGCCCAATGACAGTGCGTAGGTTTGCTGATAATCCTGGAATGTTTCGCGCACTGCTGCTGGCTGCCACTGCCCCGAAACGGCTAACACAATGAAGCCGAGCATCCCGCAGACACTCAGCACAATGACCATTGCAAATGCGAGCAGCATTGTCCAGAACAGGCGTGGCTTCATAACACCTTATTCAGCCTCTTCAGCAAACTTATACCCAACGCCATAGAGAGTCAAAACATAGCGCGGGTTGCGCGGGTCGGGTTCGATCTTACGGCGTAGGTTTTTAATATGCGCGTCTACTGTTCGGTCGAAGCCAGCATAGCTCACATCGTAGGCAAGCTCAAGTAGCTGCGCACGGGTAAACGGTCGGCCCGGCTCACGCGCCAGAATAGCGAGCAGATCGAACTCGGTGGCAGTGAGCTCTACGGGTACTCCAGCCACGCGCACACTTCGGCGCTGAAAATCAATGTGCAGGTCGCCAATGCGCAGCACGGTTTCGGCGTCGCGCTCGCCATCAGCCCGGCGCAGCACCGCGCGCACTCGCGCTACCAGCTCGCGTGGACTAAATGGCTTGGTGATATAGTCATCGGCCCCAAGTTCTAGCCCAATGAGCCGGTCGGCCTCATCAACGCGGGCCGTCAGCATAATAATCGGCAGTGCGCGCGTAGCCGGGTCGCCACGTAAGGCCCGCGCAACATCGAGTCCATCCATACCTGGCAACATCAAATCGAGCACCAGTAAGCTGGGGCGCTCAGTGCGAACCAGGCGCAGCGCCGCCGGGCCGTCGCCCGCTGTTACAACACGAAAGCCAGCGCGATCGAGGTAATCGCGTGCGATTGCCACGATGCCCGGCTCATCGTCTACCACCAAGATTGTGCGAGTTACCATACCTATTACTATCGGTAGGGAAGGCAATGGGAGTTAAAGCCACGCGGCCTCAACCCCCACTTCCAATCCCGGCTCTACTACTCTTGCGGCGTGTCGTCAGGATATGGCGGCTGCTCAGGCCCGGGCCGCGGTGCCGGGCTTGGTGCGCCGGTGCTCCATGCGGCTGGGCCAGCCGGGCGGCTGCCCCGCCCACGAATAAGCCGGAAGCCCAACCAGATCAAACCAGCCACAAATACCAGTTTCAGTAGCCCACCTAGGAGCATAAATGGCAAGAAGAAGAAGCCCATACGGCCCGGGCCACCACGGCCCATCATGCCTTGCGGACCATTAAAGTTACCGCTTGGGCCTTGCTGCATCTGCGGCCCCTGCGGCCCTTGCTGCATCTGCGGCCCTTGCTGGCCTTGCTGCATCTGCGGCCCATTCCAGCCGCCGTGCCGCCCCATTCCCCGACCCTGTTGACCTTGCTGCTGAAAACCCATTGGGCCATTGAACCCGGCCCGGGACGATTGTGCGCGCCCCCCTAGCGAAACAAGCAACGCAACCGCACTGAGTGCGATAGCAATCCAAGCGAGCTTGCGCCCATTACCTTCCATAGAGATGCCTCCTCATATTCTATCTACATCGCTGGCAATCCGGCCTTGCGATGACAGTAGTATAGAGAACAATTGTGAAGCGAATTTGAAGATATGCTGCATAGATCTAGGATATTCAGCGTTCAATAAAGCGCAAAGCGTCGCATTCTACGAACAAAGATCCAACCCGCGAAACTAACCGTATACCTTCATAATAATAGCCTGTGCCCAATTCGCTATTGTAAGTATACAACCTTCGCCTGCCGTTTCTGTGCCTACGGCAACATAGTATTTTGTCTCTTCTTAGGTATTTTCGCGCGCTGCGCGAATAATAGCCGAGAAAGTGAAGGCGTTGTCTGGGTAAGCGAAACCCCGTACCTAATTGTATCGCTCAGTTACGTTCGTTTCAAGCTAGGCAACGCCGTGCGCTAAAGCGCCAGTATTAGCGATTACGGTGTAGCACTCCATCAACGTAGGTATGACGCGCGTCCGCCGCATACGGCCAATGAGTACCTGCACCGACAATGCCAGGCAACTATTCGCCTGGCACCAACTATGCACGCTGAGGGCGCGACAATGAACACACACCCAATCGATAATCTGCCGGCGTTTGTACTTGGGGTGCTGGCGCCTGAAGAGGCACACCAGATCGGAACGCACCTGCTTGGCTGTGCCGATTGCCGCGCCGAAGCCGCTGCCTTCCAGAGCAGCCTGGCGATACCACCGACCCCGCGCGCTCATGTGAAACAGCAGCTCTTTACGCATATTACCGAAAACCAGGCACACCTCCGCTCGATCCGCTGGCTCCAGATCGCCCTGGTTACCGCACTGGTACTAGCCTTCATCTGCGGTGCTGCCGCCTTCGATGCCCGTAACCGCCTGAGCACAGCAACTACCGAGCTGGCCCACCAGCAGCGGCTGGCGGTATTTATTGCTGCCCCACAGACACTTCTGCGCCGACTCGATAGCCCCAATCATCGCTCGCATGCAGTTATGTATATGCAACCCAATAGCACCCAGGCTGTACTCGTCGTTCAGAGCCTGCCGGAAGCAGCCGTGGGCACAACCTACCAATTCTGGCTGGCGCGCCCGGGCATACAGGTGCCTGCTACCACATTTGTTGTCGATAGTGATGGCAATGCTACGCTTACCATCGACGCCCCTGCCCCCGTTAACACGTATGATCAGATCATGGTAACGCTTGAGCCAAGCGGTGGCAGCCAGCATCCCAGCTCGCACATTGTTCTCAGCGGCTCGCTCACCCTGGCACTTCAGCACATGCCCCAAGGTTTCAGGTTGTAACCCAGAGCGCGCATCCGCAACCAGGCACACGCCTGCATCAGCATCGCAGCCCGCAACGATTCTGTGCCATTGTGCCGGTATAGCGATACGATTTACGCAATAAGTTGACGGTATCCACTGCCCTGCGGTATCATACCGTTATATACATTGCTTTCACACACGTATCATTAACCGAGGAGTCGATACAAATGCGCAAAGTGCTGAGCTTTATGGTATTTCTGATTGGCCTTGGCCTTGGGATGATCGGCGGCGCGGCGCTACTCGCCTACGCCTACCAGGCAGCTGGGCTGTACCCACCCGATGACGCTACTATTAAATTCATTGCGCGTGAGCGCGGCTGGCTGAAGGATGATGTTTAGGCCATATGTCTAGTAGCACAGATCGCTAAATCATTGTGCAAGGCTAATATGCGGCGTTCCGGGCGGTGGGCCATCCTATCGCCCGGTATCTATAATATGCGAAGGAGCATAGCATGGAGCAACTCTGGTTCACCAACTACGAGCCACGTGTGCCACACACGCTCGAATACCCACAGGCAACGCTCGACACCTTCTTAACCGAGAGTGCGCGGAAATACCCGTACAACACGGCAACGAATTTTGTGCTGAGCTATATCCTGGGTGGCCGCTATACCGTTGGTGGGAAACTTACCTATCGTAAGCTCAACGAGGTCGTCGACCGCTTCGCCAACGCCTTACACCAGCTTGGCGTGCGTAAAGGCGACCGTGTAGCCCTGATGCTACCTAATTCGCCCCAGTTTGTGATTGCCTTCTTCGCCACGATGAAGCTCGGCGCGATTGTCGTAAACAATAACCCTACCTACACAGCGCGCGAGCTAAAGCACCAGCTTGAAGATTCGGGTGCTGAAACCATTGTTATTCTCAACCTATTCTGGCCCCGCCTACAAGAAATCCAGGCCGAAACCCCGCTCAAACGCGTGATTGTGACGCACATTTTTGATACCCTCACCTTTCCATCCACCACGCTGGTACGGGCCAAGCAGCGGAAAGATCCGGCCTGGGTTGATGTACCAGCCAGTCCAAATCTCTTTTTCTTCAAAGACCTGATTGATAAATATGGCCCTAACCTCCCACAGGTATCAATTTCACCCAACGATACTGCACTATTTCAGTACACTGGCGGTACCACCGGCCTACCCAAAGCCGCAATGCTCAGCCATTACAATCTGGTTGCTAATACCATGCAAGTAGGCAGCTGGCTTACCACCGGCAAGCCCGGCGGCGAAAAATTGATGGCAGCGATCCCATTCTTCCACGTCTATGGCATGACGGTGGGGATGATTTATGCGATTGCAGCAGGGGCCGAAATTGTGATCGTGCCCAACCCACGCCCGATCGACAACGTGATGAATATCATTCAAAAAGAGCGCTGTACGATCTTTCCGGGCGTACCCGCTATGTACATTGGGATCGTCAACCATCCGAAGATCAGTGAATATGACCTGAAATCGGTGAAAGCCTGTATCAGTGGCTCGGCACCACTCCCCATGGAAATTCAGGAAAAGTTCGGCCAGATCACCGGCGGGCGGTTGGTAGAAGGCTTTGGCATGACCGAAGCTTCACCCGTAACGCACTGCAACCCGGTGTATGGCACGCGCAAAAACGGCTCGATCGGCATCCCCGTGCCCGACACTGAGGCCAAAATTATTGATCTGGAAACGGGTGAAGAGCTACCAATTGGGGGCGAAAAAGAAGGCGAGCTATGTGTGCGCGGCCCCCAAGTAATGCAGGGCTACTGGAACCAGCCTGAAGAAACCAAAGGCACGGTCGATAGCGATGGCTGGCTGCATACCGGCGATATTTGCAAAACCGATGCCGATGGCTATTTCTATATTGTTGACCGCAAGAAGGACATGATTATTGCCTCGGGCTTTAAGGTGCTACCGCGCGACGTTGAAGAAGTGCTGTTTATGCACCCACAGGTGCTCGAAGCTGTCGTAGTAGGTATTCGGAACCCCACGCGCGGCGACGATACGGTGAAGGCGTATATTGTGCCCAAGCCCGACCAGCAGCCCATCGCCGAGGAGATCAGGCAATTCTGCAAGCAACACCTTGCGCCGTATAAGGTGCCGCGCGATATCGAATTCCGCACCGAGTTGCCAAAAACAATGGTTGGCAAAGTGCTACGCCGCGTGCTGGTAGAAGAAGAAAAGCAGAAGCAAGCCCAGAAGGCAGCCGCCAAAAACACCGAAGCGCCTACTGCCGTGTAACGCTCAGCGGCCATTCCACTTATTGCGACAATGCCGCGCCCCAGGGTGCGGCATTGTTTATGCGCGCTACCGGGCTAGCCTCTTGACTCATCCGATCCATACGTTACAATGTGAAGACAGTCGCAAGCGAAATATGCTGGTGAGCTTTGTGCGGCAGTAAGTGAACGACCTATGGCAGTTTCGTTGAACGAATCGACGCGAATCATATGCCCAAACTGCGGGCGCAGGGTTGATGCGCAGGTCTGGACGATCGTTGACGCCGCCGAACGCCCCGACTTGGGCGAGGCGTTGCGCAACGAACAGCTCAACTGTGTGCGTTGCCCGACCTGTGATGCTCGCTGGGTTGCCAGCACAGCGCTGTTGTACCACGATCCTACACTTCGGCGCGTGTACTTTGCAGTGCCTGCCGATACACCCGAACATCGCTGGCGTGAGCGCGCCCAGGAATTGCTGTATGCCTTAGTTGGCGCATTACCCGATGAACAGCGCTTACCCTACCTGGGGGATGTGCAATTAGAGCAAGAGATCGCGGGGGTGCGGCGCGCCGTGCTACGCCGCGAACGGGTGCGCCGTGGCACCGCCCCAGCCCAACCCAGCTTTGGTAAGCCAGTCGAATCAGTGCTTGGCGCACTCACACCCGCCCCGCTCGCGCGCGAGGCGCAGCGCGAAGAAGCGCCTCAGGTTACGCCTGCCAATCACCCAGCCGATACCGCCCTGGCCGACGCAATCGGTGCGCTGCTCGCAGCCGACGACGCCGATGAGTTCCAGTCAGTTCTTACCGCAAACCCTGCGCTGCTGACTGATGAAGGCGATGCGCTTGTACATCAGCTAGCCAACGCCGCCTATAACCAGGGCGAGCACACCGTATCTAACGCGCTACGCGAGCTGCGGGCGACCCTGGCACGGCTACGCACTGGCGGCACATTGCTCCCACCCGCCGCCGAACCACTCGCCAATGAGGTTCTGGAACAAGCACCAACCGATCTTTCAACGCGTGCCTACCAGGCCGTACTCCAAAGCGATTCACCCGGAACCATGGCCGAAGCCACGCGCGATTACCCGCAATTGCTCGAACCGTGGGCCGACGACGCGCTGGCCGCCCGCAGCGATGCCGCCCTTGAAGAGGGAAACGAGCGCCTGGCTCAGGCGATTGAAAAGCGCCGCGAAGCCCTGGCCGAGCTACGCGAGCAGGTTGGCAACCCCACTGCGCTGCTTGCGATCGTAGATATGCTGCTTACGACCCGAAGCGATGATGCGCGCGCCGAGCTGCTTGCCAGCAACCCGGTGCTCCTCACCGATAGCGCCCAGGCGGCCTTGGCAAACCTTGCCGCTAGCGCACAGGCCCAGGGCAATGCACAGCTCGCCGCGAATGCGCTTGCCAGCCGCACGCTATTGCGCACTGTACGCGCTGGCCTTGAAGCAAGCTCATAGTTTAGAGCGCTCCCTATCCTGAGCAGTTCGGCACAATTTCAGCGTGTAAATTGCACCAGGAGCAACGTATGTTTGATTTCTTTACATTCCAGGTGCGCCCGCGTATTATTTTCAAAGCGGGGGCTATCGACGGCCTTCGTGCTGAAATAGAACAGCTACGCGCATCGCGCACGGTCATTATTACCGACCAGGGTACGCGTGATGCCGGATTGATTGAACGTGTACAGGCGGGAATGGCCGGGGCAACAACCCTCGCAGGAGTATTTAGTAATGTGCCACAGGGGGCATCGATAGCGGCGACGGAACAAGCCGCCGCGTTTGCCCACAGTGTGGAGGCGAACCTTTTGATCGCGGTGGGCGGCGGTTCATCACTCGATACGGCGAAGGCTATGCGCATTCTGCTCGCCGAAGGGGGAACGCTCCGCGCACACGCCGACAATATCAGGCTGCACCACCCGCTCATACCGCTGATTGCGATTCCCACAACCGCAGGCAGCGGCAGCGAAGTATCTACCTGGGCGAGCGTGCGCGATGCAACCGCCCGCACGAAAATATCGCTGAACCATCCCGCACTCGCCCCCGACCTGGCCCTGCTCGACCCCGAGCTGACATACACAATGCCGCCGCAGCTCACGGCCGCAACTGGCCTGGAAGCGCTAGCCCACGCGATCGAGGCGCTTGCTGGTATAAATGCTAACCCAATTAGCGATATTTTGGCCCTTCAAGCAATCGACATGATTTCAAATAACCTGCGCGACGCAACGTATGATGGCGGCGATATGGCGGCGCGCGGTGCCATGCTGATAGCAGCCTGTATCGCTGGTATGGCCTTTTCCAGCAGCGGCGGCAGCGGGTTGGGAATGATCCATGCGCTGGCCCTTGCGATTGGTGGCACCCTAGACGTGCAACACAGCCTGGTTAATACGGTGCTTTTACCCTACGGCATGCAATTTAATAGCGTAGCCGTGCCGAACCGCTTCGCGCGGATCGCCCGCTATATGGGGGTGAACTCGGGCGGTCGGCCAGAAGAAGATGTGATTGCCGACGGCATCGATGCCGTGCGCCTGCTGGCTGCCGATTGTGGTCTTCCTTCACGGTTACGCGATGTTGGCGTGCCCCAAGCGGCGATCCCCAGCATTGTTGATACGGCCCTGACCGACCCGGCCTGGCTGAACAATCCACGCACAGTCACCCCCGAGCAACTGCTCGAAATCCTCTATACTGCCTGGTAATTGCGATTGCGCACAACAGTAGTTTTCTGGCGCGGTGCCTGGCTACACGAGGTGCCGCACCAGAAAACCAAGCCATCAAATGGTTGCAGCATCATTCGCAAACATGGACTATACATAGCTCCCCTGGCCTTTTCCTAGCACCGGTAAAGCAAGTATTTCCCCGCACTGCGTATCCTTTTAACCACCTACCAGCGTTTTACGTATCAGAGCGATCTCGCAAAGGGGACGGCCGTGAACGGCAGAACGACGTTAGTCGGTGTAGATCAGCGTACACGGTTCGCCGGGAAGGCCCTGACAATCGGCACCCTGGTGCTATTGCTCAGCGCCTTCTATTTGCTGCTGATTTCTGTACTCGCGCCACGCCTCGATACCCCCTGGCTTCCCTTAGGCCACACCTTAGCGGCAGTAATGATCGCAACGCTAGTTGTTCCGATCCGCAACCGCTTAGCCTTAGGCTACAACCGCCTGCTGCACCGTGAATGGCAAACCAGCCAGGTCATGTTGCGCGATATTGGCGCATCGCTGGGCCACACGCTCAGCCCGGAAGGGTTGCATTCTATTCTCGTCGATGATTTACCACAGCGCTTGCGCGTACAGGGTGCTACCCTGTGGATGCTTGAACCACCCGATGACCGCGCATTTGTGCTCGTTGGCCAGCCCAACACCGCCAGCCAGCCGCTACTGGTGAATGGCGTAATCGCCCGCCGCCTGATGCACGCGACCTATCTCCTCATTCCCACCGCCGACCGCGACATCGACTGGACGCCGCTCATCGAACAAGGGGTACGGCTGGTGCTCCCGCTCCGCGCTGGTCATCAGCTCATTGGTATTTATGGCTGCGGCCCGGCGCTGCGCGGCCAGTTCTACCCCGAACGAGTGATCAATGTGCTGCTTATGCTCGCACCATCGGTGGGGAGCGCACTCGAAAATGCCCGTGCCTACACCAAAATCGCCCGCCTTAACCGCGAGCTGCTCGAACTTGATCAGATGAAGGCCGAATTTATTCAAAGTGTCGGGCACGAGCTGCGCACACCGCTCACAACCCTCAGCCTTGCCATGCAGCTCTACGATCGCCAAGCGGGTATGACACCGGCCTTAGCCAACATTGCCCGTACTGGGATCGCCCAGCTCCAGGCGCTTGTCGACCGGGTGCTGGCCTTCGATTTAGGGTTAGCCCCACCCGCAGCCGAGCAATCGCCGCCCACGTTACCCATCCGGCTGGCGCCGTTGCTCGATGAGTTGATGGATGCGTATTTACCAATTGCCGCCGCTAAAGGGGTGCGCTTCGATATTCACATTCCGCCCGAACTCACGGCAATGGCGCACATTCCTAGCCTCTGCCGCGCCCTCCACGAAATTGTCGACAACGCCGTGCGCTATAGCATTGGCGGCACGGTAACTATTGCGGCACAGCTGCACGATGGGCATGTGCTACTCAGCATTGCCGACGAAGGCCCCGGTATTCCACAAGAAGAGCGCGACCGCTTATTTGAAGCGTTTTATCGTGGTAGCAGCACGCGCGCCCTGGCCGCCACCCCGGGCGCGGGGTTGGGCCTGAGCATCGCCCGCCGCGATATTGAAGCCTCAAACGGGCAGATCTGGTTAGAGCAAAGTGGGCCGGATGGATCGACCATGTGTATCGCCATTCCTGCGGCTACCCTCACCGATTTACTTATGCACGAAGGCATACGCGAACGCACGGTAAATGCCTAGTACGCACAACGCACTTTTTGGCAATAAAAACGCGGGCGATCTTTCCAGATCGCCCGCGCGTTATTATTACGCTATTTGTTATGGCTATGCGCCAACTTCACGCGCTATCAGTACGCGAGGAGGCAAATGATTAATCACCCGTTCAGCTAAAATTTTTTCGTCGAAACATTCGCCAACATGCAAGCAACTAAGTGCCCAAAGGTTGTTGAGATGAAGCTGCGTGAACACACGCCCGTCGCCAAGATCTCGGTCAGCCAGAATCTGCGGAAGGAGCCGGTCAATCAATACGTCCAGCTCAACAACAGACATAGTACGCTTCCTCTCGCAACGATGCAAGCAACAACGCCTGCAAAATGATCATTTTTTAAACACACAGCGTTAACGAGGTTAACTCGCTCATTTTAACACAATTTGCACCAAAGTCTAGTAGCGATTCACAAGGCCCCTATCAGCTGGAACCCATTGTTTCGTCAGCAAAACTCGCGGTATAATAGCGCGTGTGAGCACCGAAACGGCAAGCCAACAACCAGAAATATGGCCTCTTCGTAGCGACGCGAGCACCAATTTGCTCGAGGCATTCGGCGATCGTCGGCTGGTGCTTATTCTGCTGCTGGCGCTGCTGGCGGGTATCCTCGCATATCAGGCTCCCCCTACTTCGCGTATCCCAATTGGCTGGCTCGGCGATCGGCTGTTTCTGCGCGCGAGCCAGGGCCTGGGTGCCGCCGATGCCAACACATTTTATAGCGATGAGATCATGGGCGAAGCAGGTGACCGCAGCCGCTGGACGCGCCAGGACGCCGAGATAACGCTCCCGGGCGTGGGTGTGAGCGGCAACATTGTTGTAATGCTGCGCGCGCAGGGCTGGCCCGCCGAAATTGCCACCAGCGCAGGCGGGCAACCAACCGTCAATCTACGCGCTAATGGTGTTCCGCTCCCCGCGTTCAAGCCTACAACTGAATGGGTTGAATATTCTTTCCAAATACCAGCGATGGCACGCACTGCCGATGATCTGGTGCTTCAGCTCCACACTTCGGCGACATTCACCGGCGGCGACCCACGCCCTAAGGGCATACGGCTCGACGCGCTGGAGGTGCGCGGCGGCGATGCAGGCGTGGCGTTCGCCCGGCCTGCTGCCTGGCCGGTGGCTTTACTGGTGCTCTGTGGGGGTTTGAGCTTGCTGGCGCTGCTCGCGCTGACCCGCCAGCCAACCCTGGCCTTTGTGCTGGCGACGCTCCTTGTGAGCGCAGCGGCGATTGGGCTGGCGCTGGTGCGGCTGTGGATGGTAGCGCTGCTGCCCACACTGGCGCTCTTTCTGCTGCTTTTGCTGCTGTTTGCGCGCCGCCGCGAGCTGCTGGCATTGGCAGTGGCGCTGCTGCGCCGCTATGGCCGTGGCTGGGCGCTCAACTACGGGCTGGTCGCGATGGTCGCGGCCTGGGTGGCCTACCTTGCCGCGCGGCTCAGCACCACCCTTGAGTTGCCCGGCATCGCTTTTTTTCAGAATAGCTTTCCCGATTCGCTTTTATACGGCTTGCTGGGCATGGGCCTGCTGCTGCTGGTGCTGGTGCGGGGTCGTGAAGGGCTGCCCCGGCTGGCAGGCGCAATTGTGCAGCGGCTTGGGGCACAGCGCTGGGCATTGGCGCTGCTACTCGGCATCAGCCTAATCTGGCTCGGCTACGAGGCGTATCTTGTGGCGCAGCTGCCGTATGTCGGCCACGCCGATTACGCCGACAATGCGGTGGTAGCGCGCAACCTGGTGCGCGGGCACGGCTGGGTTGTCGATTATGTCACGCAGTTTTACCAGCTTAACCCCTATGGGCCGGGCGTCACACGCCCACAGGAAACCTGGCCGCTGATGCAGCCGGTGTGGATCGCGCCGTTCTTTATGTTATTCGGCCCGGTAAGCTGGGCTGCGAAAATACCCAACCTGATTTTCATGGCGCTGCTGGTATGGCTGCTCTACCAGGCAGGCGCGCGCATCTGGGATCGGCGGGTTGGCCTGACCGCTGCAATCATCATTCTCACCAACTACCTGTTCTTCCGGCTAGTGCTCTACACCACCAGCGACCTGGCATTCGTCGTGTTTTCGTTTGGCGCGATCTACTTGCTGTACCGCGCGTTTGAGCACCGAGAACCGAGAACTGAGAACCACGCAATGTCGAACGGTTCCTGGTTCTTCGTTCCTGGTTCTGGTGTGCTGACCGGCCTGATGCTATTGCAAAAGCCAAGCGGCGCGCTGATTGCGGTGGGTATGGGGCTGTGGCTGCTGGCACGGCTGCCCTGGAAGCCATGGCGCGGCTGGCAAGCGCTGCTGCGTGGGCTCGCGCCGGTGGTGGTGTGGGCCGGAATCGCGCTGCTGCTGCTTTCACCTTACCTGCTGCGCAACCTGCTGCTGTTCGGTAAGCCGTTCTATTCCACCGAGAGCCACGATGCCTGGGTACTAGGCTTTGGCGATTGGGAGGATATTTACCGCGTGTTTACGCGCCAGAGCGGCCTGAGCGCCGACGGCGTGCCCGACCGCAGCTGGGTGCTGCGCTGGGGTTTCGATGTAACGCTCGGCAAGCTGGCAACCCAGGCGCAGGCGGTGCGCAACTATCTGCTGCCGCCCTGGCTCGACCAATCGCGCGCGCTGAGCGACCCCGACAGCCAGAAGAAGGCGCTGCTGTTTGGCGTGGGCGCGTGGCTGGCACTGCTCGGCGGGCTTGGCGCGCTGCGCGCGCGGCGCAGCCTGTTCGCGCTGCTGCTGCTGGCGTTTGGGCCGTATATGCTCTTCCTGGTTGGCTACTGGCACGCCGATGAGGAACGTTATTTCTTGATGATAATGCCCTGGATGGCGCTCCTCGCCAGCTACGCGCTGTGGCGCAGCTACGACCGTGTGGCGGCGATTGGTGATGGCCGCTGGGCACCAGCCGGGCTGGCGCTGGCGCTGGTGGCGATTGGGCTGATCATCGCCCCTTCATGGCCGTATAACGCCAAAAAAGTGCGCGAAGAGCCCGCGCTATACCGCGCCGACACCGACGCCTATACCTGGCTGCGCACGCACACCGCCCCCGGCGATGTGGTTATGACGCGGCTACCCTGGCAGCTCAACTGGGTGAGCGAGCGGCCTGCGCTGATGCTGCCAAACACCAACAAGCGCGATGTTTTCTTGAAGCTGGCGCGCTACTACGGCGCGCGCTACCTGGTGCGCGACACCTTTGCGCAGCCCAGCGACGCCACGCGCCAGCTGATTGACAAAATGCTGGAAGATGATCAGCTCGGCATCACCGAGGTCTACGCCACACCACCCTACCCAGCGGTGGTCGATGGCCAGCCCACCGAGCTGATTACACGCGTGTATCGCCTGCCTGCTGATTATGGCGGGGTAGCGACGATGACGCCATAAATAGGAAATAGGTAGGAACCCTGTGCGGCCACTGACGATCTGCATGCTTACGTCGTCGTACCCGAAGTACTCGGGCGAAACGACGGCACCATTTATTGAAGAAATTGCCGCCGGGCTGGTGCGGCGCGGCCATACCGTCCATGTAGTTGCGCCATTTCACCGCGACGTGCGGCGCGCGCCAACCGAGCGCGGGGTACACTTGCATTTCTTTCGCTACAGCCCGGCGCGCGCGCTGAATGTGTGGGGCTATGCCGAATCGCTCCAGGCCGATGTTGGGCTGAAGGGTGCGGTGCTGGCCGCCGCGCCATTGGCGCTGAGTGCGGGCACGCTGGCGATGCTGAAGCTTACCACTACAGTGCATTTCGACCTGATGCACGCCCACTGGGTCATTCCAAATGGCCCGCCTGCCGCCCTGGTCGCACGGCTGCGCGGGCTGCCGCTGGTGGTGAGCATGCACGGCTCGGATGTGTACCTGGCCGAGCGCGCCACACCGTTATCGCTCACGGCGGCGGCTACCTACCGCGCGGCAGGGGCAATCACCGCGTGCAGCGGCGACCTGCGCGACCGCGCGCTGCGCCTGGGCGCGCCTGCCGATCGGACGCGTGTCATTCCCTACGGCGTCGACCCGGGCACATTCCAGCCCGACGCTGAGGCGGGTGCGACGGTGCGCGCCGCGCTGGGAGTAGCGACCAACACTCCGCTGGTACTCACCATGAGCCGCCTGGTGTATAAGAAAGGGCTAACCTACCTGCTGGAAGCCTGGCCGCAGGTGCTCGCCGCGCACCCGGCTGCGGTGCTGGTGATTGCGGGCTATGGCGACCTACGTGATGATTTGGAGCGCCGCGCCAACGAGCTAGGCATTGCGGCGAGCGTGCGCTTCCCCGGCCAGATCGACCGCGAGCAAACTGCGCGCTATATCAGCGCCGCCGATGTGTACGCGGTGCCGTCGATCCGCGACCAGAAGGGCAATGTCGATGGCTTGCCCAATGCACTGCTCGAAGGCATGGCCGCCGCGCGCCCGATTGTCGCATCACGCATCGCAGGCATCCCCGATGTGATTACCGACGGCGTGCACGGCCTGCTCACCCCCGAGCGCGATGCCCAGGCGATTGCCGCAGCCGTGAGCCGCCTGCTGGCCGACCGCCCATTCGCGGCGCAGGTAGGCGCGGCAGCGCGCGCGCGTGTGCGCGACGACCTGACCTGGGATAAAACTGCCGCGCGCTTCGAGCAGGCCTACGCCCAAGCATTAGGCGAGAAAGTAGTAAAGCAACCAGATGTCACAAATCAGTAATTCGGATTATTTACGCACACAGCAATACAACACCGCCGATAAGTTGAACGCGCGTGTAGCGCTGCACGCACGGTTCAGCACTAACCCGTATGGCTGGCAACGCTGGGTTTTCGACCAGTTGCAGCTGCCTGCGCAGTGCGCCATCCTCGAAGTTGGCTGCGGGCCGGGCCGCTTGTGGGTCGAAAATCGCGATCGCATTCCGCCGGATTGGCATGTAACGCTGAGCGACTTTTCAACAGGCATGCTCGCCGAGGCGCAGCAGAATCTTGCCGGGCTTGAACAGTTCGAATTCCAGCAAGCCGACGCGCAAGAACTACCCTTCGCCAACGCCAGCTTCGACGCAGTGATCGCCAACCATATGCTCTATCATGTCCCCGACCGCCCGCGCGCCCTGGCCGAAATCCGCCGCGTGCTGCGTCCCCGCGGGCACTTGCATGCAGCCACAACTGGCGCAGCGCATCTTCAGGAAATCCGGGCGCTGGTGGAACGCTTCAATCCTACGTTAAGCGCATGGGGCGGCGATGCCACACATGTGTTTAGCCTGGAAAACGGTGCCGCGCAGATTGCACCGTTCTTCGGCACCCCGACACTCAGCCGCTATGATGATGCGCTGCTGGTGAGCGAGGCCGCGCCGCTGGCAGATTTTATTCTTTCTATGAGTATGAATACTGCATTCAACACCTCGCAATACGGCGCGCTGCTGGCATACATTGAACAGGAGCGCCAGGCCAGCGGTGGCGCGCTGCGCATCACAAAAGATTCAGGCATCTTTATCGTCTAACATTTGATCGCGAGGAACTACGTATGTCCATACAAACCGAACTCTTGCAAAAAATCCAGAACCAGGCCGCGCGCCTGGGCGTGATTGGCCTGGGCTATGTTGGCCTACCGCTCGCCACGCGCGCCGGGCGGGTTGGCTTCAAGGTGCTGGGCTTCGATGTGAGCGCTGAGAAGGTTGCCCAGCTCAACGCCGGAACCAGCTACATTGGCGATGTCGCCAGTGCCGAGGTGGCCGAGCTGCGCGAAGCGGGCCGCCTGGAAGCCACAACCGACTTCCGCCGCCTGCGCGCCTGCGATGTGATCGTCATCTGCGTGCCCACCCCGCTCAACCTCACGCGCGACCCCGACATCTCGTTCATCGAGCGTGCCGCCCAGAATGTTGCCCGCACGCTGCGCAACGGTCAGCTAATTATTCTCGAAAGCACCACCTACCCCGGCACCACCGAGGAGGTGATTCAGCGCGAGCTGGAAGCGACTGGACTGAAGGTTGGCGAAGACGTGTTCGTGTCGTTCTCACCCGAGCGCATCGACCCCGGCCAGACCAACAGCAAAGGCTGGACGGTGGAAAACACGCCAAAGGTTGTGGGCGGCGTGACGCCAGCCTGCACCGAGCTGGCGGTATCGTTCTACAGCCACATCACCAGTCGCGTCGTGCCGGTATCCTCGCCGCGCGTGGCCGAGCTCACCAAGCTGTTCGAGAATATTTTCCGCTCGGTGAACATCGCGCTGGTGAACGAGCTGGCGCTGCTGTGCGATCGCATGGGCCTGAATGTGTGGGAAGTGGTTGATGCCGCCGCAACCAAGCCCTTCGGCTTCATGAAGTTCACGCCCGGGCCGGGCCTCGGCGGGCACTGCATCCCGGTCGATCCGTTCTACCTCACCTGGAAGGCACGCGAGTTCGACCTGACCACGCGCTTCATTGAGCTGGCGGGCGAGATCAACACGCAGATGCCGCGCCACGTTCACGATCTGGTGGCGCGCGCGCTGAACGGCCAGCGCAAAGCCATTAATGGCGCAAAGGTGGTGCTACTGGGTGTGGCCTACAAGCCCGATGTCGATGATTATCGCGAGTCGCCGGTTTTCAAGGTCATCGAGCTGCTCCAGGCCGACGGCGCCGAGGTTGTCACGGTCGATCCGCATGTAGGTGCGTTCGAAGATCACCACGGCCATCATTTCCACACCACGCCGCTTTCGGATGCGCTCTTAGCGGATGCAGATTGCGTGGTGATCATCACCGACCATAGCGCCTTTGATTATACGCAGATCGTCGAGCTTTCGCGGGCGGTGGTGGATACCCGCAACGCCACGCGCAATGTGCCCGCCGGGCGCGAGAAGATTGTGCTGCTGTAGGCTGCCGACGACCGACGACCGACGACCGACCACGGACGATAAGTGCGTGGTCGGTCGGGTTATGGGGCGTCCACGCTAGGTCAAGCCCGATGAAGAGCATAGGGATGCTTTCTTGCAATAGCGCTACAACATGATTGCGTACGTGGTAAAGCGCCACTCTTACTCTCGTTCCATAACCCAATCCGGCGCGCGCGGTTGGTAATATTGAGGCTGCTTTCTAATCGCTCCATACGGCTAATCGCTTCGTGGCGCCTACCGCTCCGAATCCAGTATTCCCGTGGTGCAATCCGATTTATTACACATAAGGTATTGATTTTCTATAAACCCACGCCGACCATCCGGCTCAACAACCTCCCACCAGCCGACTGTATAGTGCAGTAACTCCACCAGATCATTCTCCTGTGGCCCGCCATCAATGCCAGCGGTATCGGGCGCGTCGCGATGCTTGACGCCTATTCCACCTGTACCACTCACGATAGCGGTGCGGCGCGGCACTGAGGGTGCAGCTTCTCCACCACTAGTAGATTGTAGACTCGTTAAGCCACCGATCACCCCAATAACCCCAACGAAAAAGAAGAACGCTCCCGCCCACTCTTTGATAGTGTTCGATGCCTTACGTACACGGGTGCGGGTTTTTGGCATAAAGGGCCGGTTGCGAATATTATAGATTGGGTGGCTCAAAGGGTGGCGGAGTTTACTCTGGTGGATGTGCTGCGTGTTGATTTCCTGCTTTTGGTCTACTTCCTTGATCTGCTGGTTTGTACGGTTAATCGCACCCTGAACCTGCTGTTTCTGTGCAATTTGCTTGTTGCGCTGCTGCACAAGCTTGGCGCGCTGACGACTGAGTTCAGCGCCCTGCCGTTTCAGTTTTGAAAGCGTTGGTCTCGTCGATTTCGGCATAGCCATCTCCTTCGTTGCGTATTCTGGCGCGTATACGAGATGGTGATTGCACAAGACGATAGAAGGGGATTAGTCAACATCTCTTCTGTACTTTTGGGGGCGCTCCTCGGCAACGGCAGCTGCCGGACAGCGATTAGGGTGTCATGGACAGATACACTTTTCCGGTCTCCCATTCATCGCTGGTTTCCAT
>WBZP01000466.1_pt1 | contig 54544 bp, 53 predicted proteins | sample 5204301 | NCBI WGS metagenome assembly WBZP01 (sample SAMN12412401, study PRJNA552823) | activated sludge metagenome | isolation source: activated sludge from nitrification reactor of wastewater treatment plant... | place: USA: Pennsylvania | collected 2017
CAGGAAGTCGGCGTGGAAGTGGGTCTCGATGACCAGCTCGATGGTCATGCCGAGCTTCTCCGCGTCGGACAGGTACTCCGAGACGTCGCGCTGCGGGTCGATCACCACCGCGCGTCCCGTGGTCTCGTCGCCGACCAGGTACGACGCGTGCGACAGGCAGTCCAGGTAGTACTGGATGAGTTTCATTGCAAATTCCCTTTCGCCGGCTCCAAGTCATATACCTATAGGGGTATCGTTCGGTGAAGCCGACTATACCCCAGTGGGTATATTGGGCAAGGGCAGAACGCTCTCTCGGGGCGTGTGATGCCTCACTGGGCTTGTGGCCGAGTGCCGCCTCCGCGTCACGGCGAATCGGGTGCGGTTGTCCACAGTTCGGGTTTCATCCACAGCGGTGCGTTGAGCTGGGAGTATTCGGTCCGATTGAGACCACTGTGGCAGAAGAGAATTCAGACGCCGCGGCGTTCCCGGGGCACCGACCTGTGTTGCCTCATGTCAAGATGCGCGCGAAGGGGTCATTCTGGTCGGTGTTCAGGCATGTGATTCACACATGCGTTCGATTGAGGTGGAGGCGGGGCTGGCCCGGTCGGGAGGTCGGGGACCGCCGTCTCGGGTCGGGCCGCTTCGCGTCAGACATCGCTGTCAAAGGTACCGGGCCGTGCCCCGGCCGAGCGTGCAGCGTTATGCATTCGCGGACCGCGGTGTTGCATATGGCTGCACGCTCGACGCGCTGGCCGCACGCGAAGGTGCAACCATATGCGTTCGCGGACCGCGGTATTGCATATGGCTGCACGTTCGCCGGGAAGGGCTCCTGGAACTGCTAGACCGCGAAACGTGGGTACGCCAGGTTGCCCGCGTACCGGGCGGCGTCGCCGAGGGCCTCCTCGATGCGCAGCACCTGGTTGTACTTGGCGTCAAGCCGCGATGCGCGCGGACACCGCCGATTCGTAGCGGTCCAGTACCGTGGCGGCCACCAGGTTGTGGGCACCGAGCGGTTCGGCCATCGAAATACCTTGCGCGCGAGCGAAATCCGCGACGCGATCAGTGATCCGGCCATGTGCGAGAAACCACGGCGCCACGACGATGCGACGAGCCCCGCCGGCCCGCAGCCGCAGCGCCGCATCCATCAGCGTCGGACGCGGTCCGGCGGCGAATGCGAGGCGGCTGCCCGCCCAGCGGGTACCTGAGCGCAAAGCCGTTGCCACAGTGGCGGTTCGGATGTTGGCGGCCGCATTCGAGGAGCCGACCGCCACAACCATCACCGCGACGTCCTTGTCATCGGCGGACACCCCGGCCTCGGTCAGGCGTTGGCGCAGGACATGCACCAGTGCGGGGTCCTCACCCAGCACCTGGGCCTGGCCGGCGCCGGGCCGCGTCGACGCGATGACCTCCGGAATGTCGGTCCGGGCGTGATAGGCGTCGGCCAGCAGCATCGGTGTGACCACCGGCGCCTCGACCGCCCGCAGCACGTCGCGCAGGTTCGGTGTGCTCTGCTCCAGGAACGCGGCATGGACGTCGAGCTCGGGCCGTAACCGGCGGATGCGGCCGACGACCGCGTGAGTCACGGCCGCGGCCCGCGGGTCAGCGCTGCCGTGGGCGGTCAACACGAGTGTCACGAGGCGTGCAGCCCGCACTCGGTCTTGGCCAGCCCCTGCCAGCGGCCGCTGCGCGGGTCGGACCCGGGCTCGGGCTTGGCGGTGCACGGCCGACAGCCGATCGACGGGTAGCCCTCGTCGACCAGCGGGTTCACCAGGATGCCGTGGGTGTTGATGTAGTCCTGCAGCTGCTCGTCGGACCAGGCGGCCAGCGGGTTGATCTTCACCAGGCCGAACGCTTCGTCGAACGAGATCAGCGGCGCATTGGCGCGCGTCGGGGCCTCGACCCGGCGGATGCCGGTCACCCACGCCGAATAGCCGCGCAACGCCCGGCCCAACGGTTCGACCTTGCGCATCCGGCAGCAGGCGGCTGGGTCGCGGGCGAACAGATCCTTGCCGTACAGCGTGTCCTGCTCGGCGACGCTGTGTTCGGGAGTGACGTTCACCACGTGCACGTCGTAGACCGCCTCGACAGCGTCGCGGGTGCCGATGGTCTCGGCGAAGTGGTAGCCGGTGTCCAGGAAGAGCACATCCACGCCGGGGCGCACCTTCGCGGCCATCTCGACGAGCACCGCGTCCTGCATGTTCGACGCCACCACGTAGGCACCGCGGAAATTCTCGTCGACCCAGCGCAGCATGTCCTCGGCGGTGGCGGTCTCCAGTTCGGCGGCGCCCTGTTCGGCGAGCGCTCTCAGATCGGTTTCGGCTCGTACGCTCAATTCGGTCACCTCAAGTCGGCTTCGTCGGCCCGAACGGCCCACTGCGCGAAACGCTCGCCGTCCTCGCGTTGTTTCACGAAGTTGCGCACGACGCGCTCGATGTACTCGCCGAGTTCGTCGGACAGCACCTTGTGCTGGCGCAGTTTGCGGCCGAAACCGCTGTCCAGGCCCAGGCTGCCGCCGAGGTGCACCTGGAAGCCCTCGACGGGTCCGTCCCCGTCGTCGATCATCTGGCCCTTGAACCCGATATCGGCGATCTGGATCCGGGCGCACGAGTTCGGGCAGCCGTTGAGGTTGACCGTCACTGGGACGTCCAGCGCCGAGTTGAGGTCGGCGAGGCGCTCCTCGAGATCCGGCACCAGGCCCTGAGCCCGCACCCGGGTCTCGGCGAAGCTCAGCTTGCAGTACTCGATGCCGCTGCACGCCATCAGGTTCTGCCGCCAGCGCGACGGGGCCGACGACAGCCCCAGCCGGTCCAGGCCCGCGCGGAGTTCGTCCACCTTGTCGTCGGCAACGTCCAGGACGACGAGCTTCTGGTAGGGCGTCAGCCGCACCCGGTCCGAGCCCGCGGCCTCGGCCAGGTCGGCCACCTTCGACAGGATGGTGCCCGATACGCGACCCGCGATGGCGGCGACGCCGACCGCGTTGAGTCCGTTCTTGAGCCTCTGCACGCCGACGTGGTCGACGTCGTGCGGCACCGGTTCGGGCGCCGGGCCGTCGATCAGAGCGCGCTTGAGGTACTCGGTTTCGAGGACCTCCCGGAACTTCTGCACGCCCCAGTCCTTGATCAGGAACTTCAGCCGGGCCTTGGAACGCAGCCGGCGGTAGCCGTAGTCGCGGAACACCGAGGTGATGGCCTCCCACACCTCGGGCACCTCGGCCAGCGGCACCCAGGCGCCGAGGCGCTGGGCCAGCATCGGGTTGGTGGACAGGCCGCCGCCCACCCAGACGTCCAGACCCGGGCCGTGCTCGGGGTGGTTCACGCCGATGAACGCTATGTCGTTGATCTCGTGGGCGACGTCCTGCAGTCCCGAGATCGCGGTCTTGTACTTGCGCGGCAGGTTCGAGAACTCCGGGTTCCCGATGTAGCGACTGACGATCTCGTCGAGCGCCCAGGTGGGGTCGAGCACCTCGTCGAGGGACTCACCGGCCAGCGGCGAGCCCAGCACCACGCGCGGGCAGTCGCCGCAGGCCTCCGTGGTCTGCAGGCCGACCTCATCGAGCCGGCGCCAGATCTCGGGCACGTCCTCGATCCGGATCCAGTGGTACTGGATGTTCTCCCGGTCGGTGATATCGGCTGTGTCCCTGGCGAATTCGGTGGAGATCTGCCCGACGGTGCGCAGCGCCGCGGTGGTCAGCGCGCCGCCGTCGCAGCGCACCCGCATCATGAAGTACTTGGCCTCCAGCAGTTCGGCGTTGTCGTCTCCGGTGAAGGTGCCGTCGTAGCCCTGCTCGCGCTGGGTGTACAGCCCCATCCAGCGGAACCGGCCGCGCAGGTCGTCACGCGTGATGCTGTCGAAGCCCTCTTTGGAGTAGACGTCGATGATGCGGGCGCGGACGTTGAGGGCGTCGTCCTCCTGCTTGAACACCTCATTGGGATTGAGTGGTTCGCGGTTGCCCAGGGCCCACTGACCCTCGTCGCGGGTCTTGGCCGGTTTGGGCTTGGATTCGGTGGTGGGCATCGTGCTCCTTGTCAGGAGCCGGCGGTTCGGAGCGCGCGCTGGTCACCGGTGGCAGATCCGGCGGCGCGGATCCGGTGGCCGGCGGGCGGTGCGGTGGGCAGGCTTCCGAAAATCAGCGCAAGGTCAAGGCAGACAACAACAGCTGCAAACGCGCTTGAAATCGACGTGCCGACGCGCCACCAGAAAAAGCGGGGCGGGGGCAGCGGTCATGCGCGTCATTCTGCCATGGACCGGCCCCGGCGCCCAATCGGGCAAGCTTCGCCCGTCCCGGGCGCCCCGGTGCATCTGGGAGACTTGACCTGTGCTGATGCCCGAGTTCGCGACCACCCCCGGTGGCCAGTTCGGCATCTACATCCACGTGCCGTTCTGCGCCACCCGGTGCGGCTACTGCGACTTCAACACCTATACCGCCGGTGAGCTGGGCGGTGCCACGCCCGCGGCCTGGCTGGCGGCGGTGCGCACCGAACTCGCCCTGGCCGCCGGCCGCCTGCCGGGGCGCGCGGTCGACACCGTCTTCGTCGGCGGCGGCACGCCGTCGCTGCTGGGCGGCCGTGGCCTTGCCGACGTCCTGGACGCGGTCCGGGACTGCTTCACCCTGGCGTGGGGTGCGGAGGTCACCACCGAAGCCAATCCGGAGTCGACGTCCCCGGAGTTCTTCGCGCAGCTGCGCGCCGCCGGCTACACCCGGGTGTCGCTCGGCATGCAGTCGGTGGCGCCGGGGGTGCTGCGGACCCTGGACCGGGTGCACTCACCGGGCCGGGCACCCGCTGCGGCCAGGGAGGCGCTGGCTGCCGGCATCGCCCACGTCAACATCGACCTCATCTACGGCACACCCGGCGAGACGGACGACGATCTGAACCGCTCGCTGGATGCGGCTCTGGATGCCGGCGTCGACCATGTCTCGGCCTACGCGCTGACGGTCGAGGACGGCACTGCGCTGGCCCGCCGGGTGCGTCGCGGCGAGATCACCCCGGTGGACGACGACGTACTTGCCCGCCGCTACGAACTGCTCGACCGTCGGCTCGCCGCGGCCGGGTTCGACTGGTACGAGGTGTCGAACTGGAGCCGGCCGGGCGGGGAGTGCCGGCACAACCTCGGCTACTGGAACGGCGGTCAATGGTGGGGGGCCGGGCCGGGTGCGCACGGGTTCGTCGGCGCCACCCGGTGGTGGAACGTCAAACACCCGAACGCCTATGCCGAAGCGCTGGGCGAAAATCGCCTTCCGGCAGCAGGTTTCGAGGTTCTCGACGCCGCCGACCGGCACACCGAGGAGGTGTTGTTGGGCATCCGGTTGCGCGACGGCCTGCCGCTGGACGTACTCGACGCCGGCGAACGCGACCGGGGCCGCGAGGCGGTCGGGCAGGGGTTGCTGCGCCGGGAGGGGGACCGGCTGGTGCTCACCGACGCGGGCCGGCTGTTGGCCGACGGCGTGGTCCGCGCACTGCTGGCCGATTGAGGTCAGCCGAAGGCATCCATGTCGAACACCCGGGCGTGCAGGATGGTCCGGTTGCGCAGCGCCGCCCGCACGGCCCGGTGCAGACCGTCCTCGAGGTAGACGATGCCGTGCCACTTGACCGCGTGCGGAAACAGGTCGCCGTAGAACGTGGAGTCCTCGGAGAGCAACCGGTCCAGCGCGAGCACCGTGGTCGTGGTCACCAACTCGTCGAGGCGGATCTGGCGGGGCGGGATCCGGGACCAGTCGCGGTAGGACAAACCGTGTTCGGGATAGGGCTTGCCGTCGCGGACGCCTTTGAAGATCACCTGACGATCACCGGCCGCTTCCCCGACTGGATATGACCATCTGCAAAGGCTAGCCGCTGCGGCCACCGACCGCGCCGGCAACCGTGCCCGCGACGTAACCTGGAGTCTCCAAGAACTCGCTGGAAGGGTGGCCGCGTGGGCAGCGCCGACGATCGTCGCTTCGAGGTGTTGCGCGCAATCGTCGCCGACTTCGTGGCCACCCAGGAGCCGATCGGTTCCAAGACCCTGGTGGAACGGCACAACCTGGGCGTCTCGAGTGCCACCGTCCGCAACGACATGGCGGTGCTCGAGGCGGAGGGCTACATCACCCAGCCGCACACCAGCTCGGGCCGCATCCCCACCGAGAAGGGCTACCGCGAGTTCGTCGACCGCCTCGACGGCGTCAAGCCGATGTCCCCGCCGGAACGGCGGGCCATCCTGAGCTTCCTGGACTCCGGCGTCGACCTCGACGACGTGCTGCGCCGCGCGGTCCGGCTGCTGGCCCAGCTGACCCGGCAGGTGGCCGTCGTGCAGTACCCGACGCTGTCGTCGTCGACGGTGCGCCACCTCGAGGTGGTGGCGCTCTCGCCGGTGCGGCTGCTGCTGGTGGTGATCACCGATTCGGGCCGGGTCGACCAGCGCATCGTCGAACTCGGCCACCCGCTCGACGAGCAGCAGCAGGCGCAGCTGCGCGAACTGCTCGGGCAGGCGCTCGACGGCAAGAAGCTGGCCGCGGCATCGATCGCCGTGGCGGACCTGGCGGGCCAGCTGGCCACGGCGCCGGTCGGGCTCGGTGACGCGGTCGGCCGCGCGGCCACGGTCCTGCTGGAGACGCTGCTCGAGCATCGTGAGGAACGGCTGCTGATGGGCGGCGCCGCCAACCTGACCCGCAACAGCGCCGACTTCGGCGGCTCGCTGCGCTCGGTGCTCGAAGCGCTCGAGGAGCAGGTGGTGGTTCTCAAGCTGCTGGCCGCCCAGCAGGAGGCCGGCAAGGTCACCGTCCGCATCGGGCACGAGACCGAGATCGCCTCCGGCGCCGAGCAGATGGCCGGTACGTCGGTGGTCACCACCACCTACGGCACAATGGATACCGTCTACGGCGGCATGGGGGTCCTCGGACCCACCCGGATGGACTATCCGGGAACCATCTCCAGCGTCGCCGCGGTAGCCCTCTACATCAGCGAAGTTCTGGGCACCCGGTAACGGGAACGGGAAAGAGAAGAAGTGGCACGGGATTACTACGGTCTGCTCGGTGTGAGCCAGGGCGCCGGCGACGCCGAGATCAAGCGCGCCTACCGCAAGCTCGCCCGCGAACTGCACCCCGACGTCAACCCCGACGCCGCCGCGCAGGCCCGGTTCAAGGAGATCTCGGCGGCCTACGAGGTGCTGTCGGATCCGGAGAAGCGGCGCATCGTCGACCTCGGTGGCGACCCGCTGGAGAACTCCGGCCTCGGCGGCGGCGCGGGTGGATTCGGCGGCTTTGGTGGTTTAGGCGACGTGTTCGAGGCGTTCTTCGGCGGCGGCACCGCGTCCCGCGGGCCGGTCGGCCGGGTGCGGCCGGGCAACGACGCGCTGCTGCGGCTGAAGCTCGATCTCGCGGAATGCGCCACCGGGGTGACCAAGCAGGTCATCGTCGACACCGCGGTCCTGTGCGACAAATGCCAGGGCAAGGGCACCAACGGCGACTCGCGGCCGGTATCCTGCGACACCTGCGGCGGCCGCGGCGAGGTGCAGTCCGTGCAGCGCTCGCTGCTCGGTCAGGTCATGACCTCGCGGCCGTGTCCGACCTGCCGGGGCGTGGGCGAGGTCATCCCCGATCCCTGTCACCGCTGCGGCGGCGACGGCCGGGTGCGGTCGCGGCGCGAGATGAGCGTCAAGATCCCCGCCGGAATGGCCGACGGGATGCGGGTCCGGCTGGCGGGGCAGGGCGAGGTCGGCCCCGGCGGCGGCCCCTCGGGCGACCTGCACGTCGAGATCCTCGAGGTTCCGCACGACATCTTCCTGCGCGACGGCGACGACCTGCACTGCACGGTCGAGGTCCCGATGGTCGACGCGGCGCTGGGCACCACCGTGAGCGTCGAGGGCATTCTCGACGGCCCGATCGAGCTCACCGTCCCGCCGGGCACCCAGCCGGGGGCGGTGCTGACCCTGCGCGGGCACGGCATGCCGCATGTTCGCTCCGGGGTCCGCGGCAACCTGCACGCCCACGTCGACGTCGTCGTCCCGGCCAAACTGGACCACAAGGACACCGAACTGCTGCGCGAGCTCAAGGCCAACCGGAACCGGGACGTCGCCGCGGTGCGATCCACCCGCGCCAACAGCCACGCCGGCAGCAACGGGGGATTGTTCAGTCGGCTGCGCGAAACCTTCTCCGGCCGCTAGATTCGGCGAACATGGACACCGATTTCCTGATCCGGTTCCTGCTGTGGGCACTGGCGTTCAACTACGTGATTCTGTTGGTGTGGTTCGCCGCCATCGTGTTCGCCCACGGCTGGGTGCGCAAGCTGCACGGCCGGTGGTTTCACATGTCGGACAACACCTTTGACGCCATTCACTACGGCGGCATGGCCCTCTACAAGGTGCTGGTCCTGACCTTCAACCTGGCGCCGCTGCTCGCGTTGTGGCTGGTGCGCTGAGGCCGGCCATTTCCGACCCGCTGTTCTATGCAGACGTGCTGCCCGCCGTCGGCGGCCTGGCCGTACTCGACGGCGACGAAGGCTTCCACGCCGCGACGGTGCGCCGACTGCGGGTCGGTGAGCGCATCGTGCTCGGCGACGGTAGTGGCGAACTGGCCGACTGCGCTGTCGCCACCACCGGCAAACGCGAACTGACCGCCACCGTGCTGGCGCGCCGCGCCGAGCGTCGCCCGGTTCCGGCCGTCACCGTCGTGCAGGCCATCCCCAAGTCCGAGCGCTCCGAACTGGCCGTCGAACTGGCCACCGAGGCCGGGGCCGACGCGATCGTCGCCTGGCAGGCCGCCCGGTGCGTCGCCCGCTGGGACGGGCCGAAAGCGGAGAAGGGCCTGCGGCGGTGGCGCGCGGTGGCCCGCTCGGCGGCGCGACAGTCGCGGCGCGCGTTCATCCCGGACGTGACCGGCGTCGTGTCCACGGCGGAGTTGCTGGACCGGGTGCCGGGCACCCTGACGCTGGCATTGCACGAGGTGGCGACGACGAAGTTGCGTGAATCACACTTTGCGGACGTATCATCGATCACCTTGGTTGTCGGGCCCGAAGGCGGCCTGTCGGACGAGGAGGTCGACGCGCTGACGGCCGCCGGTGCGCACGCGGTCCGACTGGGACCCACGGTGTTGCGGACCTCGACGGCCGCGGCCGTGGCGCTGGGCGCCCTGGGCGCACTGACGGGCCGATGGGACTGAAGGAATGGGGTCAGGATGACGACGTCGTCACGGTGGCTGGGCATCGGTGTGCTGGCCGCGGCGGTTTCGCTGCAGGTGCTGGTCGGCGCGACGGTGGCCTGGGCCGAGCCCGACACCTCGCCGGACTCCGGACAGTCCGTCTCCGGGCCATCCGTGGCGGGCACCGCCGCCGGTGTCGCCGACAAACCCGGACCCACCTCGGAGTCGGACGACGTCCGGGAATCCGAGCCAGCCGACACCAAAGCCGTTGTCACCGAAACGGACCCGGAGAGCGAGCCGAGTAGGGAACCGACCACCGAACCCGAGACTCCGGCCGGCGAGCAGCAGTCGGGGGAGACGTCGACGAGTCTCCCGGCGGAGACGGTCGTCGAGGACGAGCGGGTCGAGCCGGTCACCGACAGCACCGACAACACCGACAACACCGACAAGCGGGACCGGTCGGTGCCGCAGACCGTCAAGGAAGTTCGGGAAACCCCCGCCGACCGCGCCGTCGCCGATGATCAGATGCTCGCCGTCACCGTCGACCAAACGCCGGCCGAGCCCACCGGGCAGACGCCCGCACCCGCCGCGGCACCGTCCGATGCCGAGGTGGCCGTCGTCAACGTCGACGGTGCCGGTGCCACCGGGGTACGCACCTCGAGACCCGAGCCGGCCCGGACCGACTCGGTGGTGATGTCGGCTTCGGTCGCGACCGCCGCGGCCACCGGCGCTTCGATCGACATCGTCGGCACCATCATCGCCGTGGTCTTCAGCGTGATCACCGCGCTGGAACAATGGGCCACCGGCCCGGCGACGGCACCGGCCGGCAGCACCGTCACGGTGCGCAGCTCCTCGCTGCAATTGACCGACGGCCTCACCGTGCCCGCCGACTGGTATTTCCCCGAGCCGACGGAAACCGGCGAGGCGCCCCGGCAGATCATCTACCTCGCGCACGGCTTCATGGCGGTCGGCGCGATGTACAGCCACACCGCCGCCCGACTGGCCGAGGACACCAACAGCATCGTCGTCGTTCCCACGGTCACCTCGAATCCCTTTGCCGCTGGTGGACTCTGGATCAACGGTGCCGGCCTCCCCCCGGTGGTCGCGAACCTGTTCGCCGGTGACCGGGAGGCACTGACCGCCAGCGCCCTGGCCGCCGGGTACGCCGCGCTGTACGGCTTGGATCCCGATGCCGCCGAACTGCCGGGCATGTTTGCCCTCGCCGGCCACTCGGCCGGCGGCTCGATGGCGATGGGCACGGTGAACCACCTGGACGCCGATGCCCTGGCCGACCTGGCCGGTGTGGTCCTGTTCGATGCCGTCACCGGTGGGACCACCGCATCGGATGCGCTGGCCACCCTGGACAGCACCGGCCGGTTCATCCCGGTCCGCGAGATCGGGTCGCCGTGGAACCTGTGGAACTTCCCCAGCAACATCAACACGTCGCTGACGGCGAGTCGGCCGGAAGCCTTCAGCGGGGTGGTCCTCGACGGCGGCACCCACGCCGACTCCATGGCGGGCGCCTCCCCGGTGATCCAGTTGGCGCTCAACCTGCTGGTGGGCACGCCGCTGCCGCAGAATGCCGACGCAGTGTCGGAACTGGCCGCCACCTGGCTCAACTCCTGGTTCCAGGGCACCGACGAGGAACTGGTGCCCGGGTCGACGGTGACGGGATCGACGGCGGTCACCATCCCCACCCCGTCGGGACCAGCAACCGGAACCGTCATCGGGGCGGCACCGGTGGTGACCGCGGCGCGCGAGAGCGACCTGGCCGTGGCGGTCTGAGTCCGATCGATGTGCAGGTGGGGGACGGATCAACGGCCCCGACGGTAGAATCACCGGTGCAGGCAACCGCACACCCTCATCGAAAGCAGGCTCGAACCTCTACCGTGACGCCCCGCGAGACAACCGCTGCTCCCGCAGTCAGCACGGCGAAAAGCAGTATCGACATCCCGCCTGACATCGTCGTCGGCCTGCTGGGTTCGGCCGATGAGAATCTGCGCGAACTGGAACGCGGCCTGGCCGCCGACCTGCACGTCCGCGGCAACACCGTCACCCTGTCGGGTTCACCCGCCGAGGTCGCCCTGGCCGAACGCGCCGTCACCGAACTGATCGCGATCGCCGCCGGCGGGCAGACACTGACCCCGGACGCGGTGCGGCGCAGCGTCGCGATGCTGACCGGCACCGAGGGCGAATCACCCGCCGAAGTGCTCACCCTCGACATCCTGAGCCGCCGTGGCAAGACGATCCGCCCCAAGACGCTCAACCAGAAGCGCTACGTCGACGCCATCGACGCCAACACCATCGTGTTCGGCATCGGCCCCGCGGGCACCGGCAAGACGTACCTGGCGATGGCGAAGGCGGTCAAGGCGCTGCAGACCAAAGAGGTCACCCGCATCATCCTGACCCGTCCGGCGGTGGAAGCCGGTGAGCGACTTGGCTTCCTGCCCGGCACGCTGACCGAGAAGATCGACCCGTACCTGCGGCCGCTGTACGACGCGCTGCACGACATGATGGACCCCAACGCGATCCCGAACCTGTTGGCCGCCGGAGTCATCGAGGTGGCGCCGTTGGCCTATATGCGTGGCCGTACGCTCAATGACGCATTCATCGTTCTCGACGAGGCGCAGAACACCACGCCAGAGCAGATGAAGATGTTCCTGACCCGATTGGGCTTCGGAGCGAAAATCGTTGTGACCGGTGACATCACACAGGTCGATCTGCCCGGCGGCCAGCGGTCGGGGCTGCGCGCCGCCGTCGACATCCTCGAGGGCATCGACGACATCGCCGTCGTCGAACTCACCAGCGCCGACGTGGTGCGTCACCGGCTGGTCTCCGAGATCGTCGACGCGTATGAAAAGGCTTCCGGCGCAGGTGAACTCGGCGGTAATCGGGTGCAACGCCGGGGGATGCGCAAGTGAGTATCGAGGTCTCCAACGAATCCGGGATCGACGTCTCGGAAGCCGAACTGATCAGCGTGGCGCGGTTCGTCATCGCGCAGATGCAGGTCAACCCGGCAGCCGAACTGTCGATGGTGCTCCTGGACACCGCCGCGATGGCCGACCTGCACATGCGCTGGATGGACCTGCCCGGCCCCACCGACGTGATGAGCTTCCCGATGGACGAACTCGAGCCCGGTGGCCGGCCCGACGCCGCCGAGCCCGGCCCGGCGGTGCTCGGCGACATCGTGTTGTGCCCGCAGTTCGCCGCCGAGCAGGCCGCCGCGGCCGGTCACGATCTCGAACACGAACTGGCCATGCTGACCGTGCACGGCGTGCTGCACCTGCTCGGTTACGACCACGCCGAGCCGGACGAGGAGAAGGAGATGTTCGACCTGCAGCGCCGGCTCCTCGAGGACTGGTATGCCGGTCAGGCCGAGCTGTACCACAAGACCCGGCAAAGTGAGCGGGACCGGCATCTGTTGGACAACACCAGCCGCTTCCTGCATTCAGACGAATCGTGACCGGTCTGGCGCCGCTGTTCGGCGCGGTCGCGCTGGTCGTGCTGGCCGGCCTGTTCGCCGCGATCGACGCGGCCATCAGCACGGTGTCGATCGCGCGGGTGGAGGAGATGGTCCGCGACGAACGCCCCGGCGCCCCGCGGCTGGCCCAGATGGTCGACGAGCGTCCCCGCTACATCAACCTGGTGGTGCTGCTGCGGATCGTGTGCGAGACGAGCGCCACCGTGCTGTTCGCGGACTATCTGACCGACCGGCTCGGAGTGAACTGGGGCCTGTTCACCGCGGCGGCGATCATGGTGGTGACCAGCTTCGTGGTGATCGGGGTGGGCCCGCGCACCCTGGGCCGGCAGAACGCCTACTCCATCGCATTGGCGGCGGCCATTCCGTTGCACACCATTTCGGTGCTGCTGACGCCGATCAGCCGGCTGCTGATCCTGCTCGGCAACGCGTTGACACCGGGCCGCGGTTTCCGCAACGGGCCGTTCGCCTCCGAGATCGAACTGCGCGAGGTCGTCGACCTGGCCCAGCAGCGCGGCGTGGTGGCCGACGACGAACGCCGGATGATCCAGTCGGTCTTCGAGCTCGGCGACACCCCGGCCCGCGAGGTGATGGTGCCGCGCACCGAGATGGTGTGGATCGAGGCCGACAAGAACGCCGGCCAGGCCACCTCGCTGGCGGTGCGCAGCGGCCACTCCCGGATCCCGGTCATCGGGGAGAACGTCGACGACGTCGTCGGTGTCGTCTACCTCAAAGACCTTGTCGGACGGACGTATTACTCGACCAACGGGGGCCGTGACACCCTGGTCGGGGAGTTGATGCGGCCGCCGGTGTTCGTGCCCGACTCCAAGCGGCTCGACGACCTGCTGCGTGAGATGCAGCGCACCCGCAACCACATGGCCCTGCTGGTCGACGAGTACGGCGCCATCGCGGGGCTGGTGAGCATCGAAGACGTCCTGGAGGAGATCGTCGGTGAGATCGCCGACGAGTACGACGCCGACGAGATCGCACCCGTAGAGGATTTGGGGGACAAGGTGTTTCGAGTCTCGGCACGGCTGCCCATCGAAGACCTCGGTGAGCTCTACGACGTCGAGTTCGACGACGACCTCGACATCGACACGGTGGGGGGACTGCTGGCCCTCGAACTGGGCCGGGTGCCGCTGCCGGGCGCGCAGGTGCAGACCCACGGACTGCGGTTGCGCGCCGAGGGCGGCAACGACCACCGGGGCCGGGTCCGCGTCGGCACGGTTCTGGTCAGTGCGGTCGACTCCGAGCCCGAACATGAGCCGGCGTGACCGCCGAGACTGCAACGAGAGCGACTATCGCCGCCGGATCTGGATCGCAGTGCAGTCTCGGCATGGAGGAGGGGTCATGAGTGAATTCCGTTCCGGCTTCGTGTGTTTCGTGGGCCGGCCGAACACCGGCAAGTCGACGCTGACCAACGCCCTGGTCGGGGCCAAGGTGGCGATCACGTCGAACCGGCCGCAGACCACCCGGCACACCATCCGCGGCATCGTGCACCGCGACGAATTCCAGATCATCCTGGTCGACACCCCCGGTCTGCACCGGCCCCGCACGCTGCTCGGCAAGCGGCTCAACGACCTGGTCCGCGACACCTACGCCGAGGTCGACGTCATCGGGCTGTGCATTCCCGCCGACGAGCCGATCGGTCCGGGTGACCGCTGGATCTACCAGCAGATCCGCGACGTCGCGCCGCGCACCACGCTGATCGTCATCGTCACCAAGGCCGACAAGGTGGCCCGGGACCGCGTCGCCGCCCAATTGGTCGCCGTCAGTGCGGAATTCGGCGAGCATGCCAAGGAGATCGTGCCGGTGTCGGCCAGCACCGGCGAACAGCTCGACGTACTCACCGAGGTGCTGGCCGCGCAGCTGCCGCCCGGCCCGGCGTTCTATCCCGACGGGGAGCTGACCGACGAGCCCGAGGAGACCCTGATGGCCGAGCTGATCCGGGAGGCCGCGCTCGAAGGGGTGCGCGACGAGTTGCCGCACTCGCTGGCGGTGGTCATCGAGGACATGGAACCCCGTGAAGGCCGTGACGATCTCATCGACGTGCACGCCGTGCTGTACGTCGAGCGGGACAGCCAGAAGGGCATCGTGATCGGCAAGGGCGGTGCGCGCCTGCGCGAGGTCGGCACCGCGGCGCGCACCCAGATCGAGAAGCTGTTGGGCACCAAGGTTTTCCTGGACCTGCGAGTCAAGGTCGCCAAGAATTGGCAGCGCGACCCCAAACAGCTTGGGCGGCTCGGCTTCTAGACTAGAAGTTGGGCTGGTTCGGCGGACGCTGGCCGAACTGGCGTGGGGGAGCCGGCACCGGCGCGGCGGAATCACCCCTGCCGTACACCGCGACGACGACGCTGCGATCGGGCACCAGGTTCTCCGACCACACCCCGATGTCGACGTTGCCGCAGTCGGCCATGATGGCCATGTAATCGGGACGGCCCATCCATTGCTGGAGAATCTCCACCCCGTTGATGGACAGCGCCGGGTTGATGGCGACGGTCTCCGCGACGACACCCTGGTATCCCGCGGCGCGGGCCCGGTCGGCGACCGTGGAACCGTCGGAGCCGATGTCGCCGTCGAGTGCGCGGTTGTTCAGCACGTCGTTGGTGTGCCACTGGGCGGCCAGGCGCAGCTTGGGGTTGACCTTGATCCCGTTGTTGGGCGGGCCGATCGCGGTGTCGCAGCCGGCCCGGTGCTGGATGGTGTAGACGTTGGCGACGACGCCGTCGTTGAGGCGCCGGTTGTCGGCATGGGCGACGGACGGCACGGCCAACCCGGCGACCAGACCCAGCCCGGCAGAAAGCACGCTCAACCGCATCCCCAACATGGACGTGGACTTTACGCCCGCATCAGCCGATTCACACGCGATTCGTGGCGCGTCACGGCGGCGATGACGGCGCGCCGAACTGCCGGCCGCCGGCCGGCACCGGCGGCGCCCCGTCGCCCCGGCCGTAGACCGCGACGAGGACGCTGCGGTCCAGGCTGTTCTCCGACCACACGCCGATGTCGGCGTTGGCGCAGCTGGACATGGTGGCCTTGTAGTCGGGCCGGTTGAACCACTGGTTCATGATGTCGATCCCGTTGATCGCCAGCGCCGGGTTGATCGCGACGGTCTCGGCGACCTCGCCGTCGTAGCCGGCAGCGCGGGCGCGGTCGGACACGGTGGATCCGTTCGAGCCGAGATCCCCGTCCAGGGCGCGGTTGTTGAGCACGTCGTTGGCGTGCCATTGTGCCGCCAGCCGCAGCTTGGGGTTGACCCGCACCATGGGTTCGACTTTGTAGTCGTCAGCGCATCCGGCCAGCATCATCGCGTTGTGGACGTCGGCGACGATGCTCTCGTTGAGCCGGTCGTTGTTGGCGGCGGCGCCCGGTGCGGTGGCGACCGAGGTGGCCAGCAGCGTCGCCGCGGCGGCCGGCAGGATGCGGATTCGCATGAAACCGACCCTACGTCAGCCCACTCGGCCGACGTGCGGTACCGCGCCAACGGCTGGCACGCGGAGGCCACGGTTTGGCGCGGCCGGTCCGCGCCGCGAGGCCTCCGAGCATTCGATACTGGGCACATGCGGATCACGGTGGACTACAGCTTGTGCGAAGGGCACGGTCAGTGTCTGCTCGCCGCGCCCGACGTCTTCGACCTGCCGGACGGATCGGAGCAGGTGGTGTTGCTCGACCCCAACCCGCCGGAGAGTGCGGCCGCGGCGGTGCTGCGGGCGGCCGCGATGTGTCCCGCCCAGGCCCTCCGGGTCGACTGAACCGTCGCTCAACCCGCGGCGTCGTCGAGCAGACCGCACCGGCCGGCCAGGGCGGCGGCGGCGATCCGGTTGCCGACGCCGAGTCGCTGCAGCAGGGCCGCGACCATTCGTTTGGCGGTGCGTTCGGAGACGAGCATGCGTTTGGCGATGTCGGCGGTTTCGGCGCCGGTGGACAGCAGCGTCCACAGGGTGATGTCGGCCGGGGTCAGCGAATCCAGCACGGCCGCGGCGGGTTTGCGGGAGTGCGACAGCAACGCGTCCAGCAGCGCGGGGTCGAGCACCCGCAGTCCCGTGGCGATCGTCTGCAACGGCCCGACAAGTGCCTCGGGGCGAAGGGTTTTCGGCAGGAAGCCGTCGGCGCCCGCCCGGATGGCGTCCTCGGCCAGCGCCATGTCTCCGGTGCCCGAGAGGGCCAGAATCCGGGTGCGGGGGTGGCGCGCCCTGATGTGCCGAATGGCGGCCACTCCACCCAGCGGGGGCATGCTGAGGTCGACGATCGCCAGATCGGCATCGCAGGAAGCCACCAGATCGGAGGCCTCCTCGACGAAGGTGGTGCGTCCGCCGATCCGGAACTGCTCCTTCCAGTCACGGGTGAGCAGCAGTTCCAGCCCTTCGGCGAACAACTCGTGGTCGTCGACGATCACCAGGACCAGCGGCGTGGACGTCACCCGCCGGATGCTAACCCCTGCGTGGCTACCGCCTCGACGGTTTTGCCGCCCCGCAACACGGCACGGTGCCTAGGGTCACGGATGTGAACGGTTCCCGGTGGCGCGCCTTGGCCGTGGTGCCCGCGGGCGACGGGTACGGGTTGGCCCGGGTGGTGGTTGCCATGCGGGTCGCGGTGGTGGTGTCCATCGCGGTGCTGGCGGGCACCGGACCGGACTGGATGCGCCGGCACATTTGGTGGTTGGCTTTCGTGCTGGTTGCCGCGCTGGCGTATGCGGCGATCATGTTCAGCCAGCCCCGGTTCGAGGTGCGGCGCACCCGGTACGGGTGGCTGGTGTCGGCGCTGGACGCGACGCTGACGTTGCTGCTCATCTGGCTGACCGGTGGTGCCGCGAGCCCGGTCGTGGTCGTTCTGGTCCTCGTCGTCATCGCGTCGGCGGCCCGGCTGTCCCTCACCGGGTGCCTGGTGCTGGCGGCGCTGGCCGGCGGCGGGTACCTGCTGGTTGTCCTGGTGCCCGGGCAAAGCGCCGAACCCGCCGTGCCGGGCATCGTCCTGGGGCTGTGGTGGGCGTTGTACGCGGTCTTCATCGCGATGCTCAGCGGGGGCCTGTCGGTGCTGGCCGAACGCGAACAACGGTCCCGGGTGCAGGCCCTGGTGGAGGCCGAGGCCGAGCACGCCGCCGCCGAGGAGGAGCGGGATCTGCGGGCCCGGCTGTTGCGATCGTATGAGGCGCAGCAGGAGGGACTGCAGGTCCTGCTGCACGAGTTCCGCACGCCGGTGGCCTCCCTGGACGCCCTGGCGGGTGCGCTGACCGAGTCACCCCTGTCCCCGGCCGATCGGGATGCGGCGATCCGGCTGGCCGGCCGGCATGCCCGGCACCTCTCGGACATGCTCGACGCCCTGGCGGATGTGAGCCTCAGCAGGCGGCCGGCGTTCTCCTCGGGCCGGATCCGCCGGGTGGATCTCGCCGAGTTGGTGGCCGAGGCCGGGGATGCGGCGGATGTCCGGCCGCCGCGGCTGCGGGTCGAGATGAGCGGGGACACCTCGGCCATCCAGGTCGACGCCCAGGGGCTGCGGCGGGTGCTGACCAACCTGCTGGAGAACGCCGCCCGGCACGGGCGGGAACGTCCCATCGACGTCCTGTGCGAGCGGGACGGCGATCAGCTGCACGTCCGGGTGCTCGACCGCGGACCCGGAGTGCCGCAGGAGAAACTGGAAGACCTGACGGCCAAGTTCGTGAGCCTGTCCGATCGTCGCGGCACGGCCGGCCTCGGCCTGTGGATCGTGGCGCAGATCATCGATGCGCTGGGCGGCTCACTGCAGTTCGCGATCCGCGACGGCGGCGGGTTGACCGCCGCGTTCACCGTCCCCGTGAGCTGAACTGACCCCCGGGCCCGCCGGGATTGGCCCGGCGGGGCCGGGGGTTGGCCCGCACGACACGGTTTTCCCGGGCTGACGTGTCCAAGACTGGCTGCAGCCGCCGAGGTGAGCTACGCCACACATCGGTTACCGCCTGAGAGGACAACGATGACCACCGCCGCACCCACCCATCGCGACATCGACCTGAGCGACCAGGAATTCTGGGCCCGCCCGCACGAGGAACGCGACGCCGCCTTCGCGGTGCTGCGCAAGGAGAACCCCGTGCCGTGGAGCCGGCCCGCGGACTCGGATCTGCTGCCGCCCGAACAGAATCTGAAGGGCTTCTGGTCGTTGACGAAGATGGACGACATTCGGTACGCCAGCCGGCACCCCGAGATCTTCTCCTCGGCGCAGGGAATCACGATGGAGGATTTCCCGCCGGAGATGATCCACATCGCGCAGTCGTTCATCGCGATGGACGCCCCGCGGCACACCCAGTTGCGCGGCATCACCCTGGATGCGTTCAAACCGCGCAACCTGCTGCGGCTGCAGGACTGGATTCAGGGCCACGCCCGCGACCTGATCTCCGAGATGGCCCATCTGGGGGAGGGTGACTTCGTCGAATTGGTGTCGGTCAAGTTGCCCTCCCGGATCTTCGGCAGCTTCTTCGGACTGCCGCCGGGTGACGTGCACGAGAAGACCATCAACGCCGCCCAGCGACTGCTGGGCTGGACCGACCCGGAGGTGTGCGGCGACCGCTCGGCGCTGGAACTGTTCGCCGGTGCGGTCATGGACCTGCACGAGACGGCGTCCATCCTGATCCCGGAACGCCGTGCCAACCCCGGTGACGACCTGGTGAGCTGGATGGTGCAGGCCGAGTTCGACGGCGAGAAGATGACCGACGACGAACTCAAGGCGTTCTTCACCTTGCTGGCGGTGGCCGCCAACGACACCACCCGGCACGCCTCGGCGCATGCCATCTACGCCCTATCGAAGTTCCCCGAACAGCGCGACCTGCTGGTGGCCGACGTGCCGGGCCGGGTCGACACGGCGGTCGAGGAGATCCTGCGCTGGGCCTCGCCGCTGCTGCACATGCGGCGCACCGCCACCCAGGACTTCACCATGCGGGGCTCGGAGATCAAGGCCGGCGACAAGGTGGTGCTCTGGTACATCTCCGGAAACCGCGACGAGGACATCTTCGACGATCCGTTCCGGTTCGACATCACCCGTAACCCCAACCCGCACATCGCCTTCGGCGGCGGCGGCCCGCACTTCTGTCTGGGTGCCGGGCTGGCGCGGACCATGCTGCGCTCCCTGCTGACCGAGGTCTACACCCGCATCCCCGACATCAGCGCCCCCGAACCGAACTTCCAGGTCGCCAACTTCATCAACGGTATCAACGGCCTGCCCGCCACCTGGACCCCCGAAAACCACTGAGCCGGAAAGGAAACCACGCGTCGTGAAAACCAGAGCCGCCGTCCTGTGGGGTCTGCACCAGAAATGGGAGGTCGAAGAACTCGATCTGGACGGGCCCAAGGAACGCGAGGTCCTCGTCAAACTGACCGCCAGCGGTCTGTGCCACTCCGATGACCACCTGGTCACCGGTGACATGCCGATGAACCTGCCGGTGGTCGGTGGCCACGAGGGTGCCGGCGTCGTGGTCGACGTCGGCCCCGGCGTGAGCGAGGTCGAGACCGGCGATCACGTGGTGCTCAGTTTCATCCCGGCCTGCGGCCGGTGCCGCGCCTGCGCCCGGGGGATGAGCAACCTGTGCGACTACGGGGCCGCCATCATGGCCGGCCCGCAACTCGACGGCACGTTCCGGTTCCACGGCCGCGGCCGGGACATCGGCCAGATGTGCGTGCTGGGCACCTTCTCGGAGTACACCGTGGTGCCGATCTCCTCGGTGGTCAAGGTGGACAACGACATTCCACTGGACAAGGCGGCGTTGGTCGGCTGCGGCGTCACCACCGGTTACGGCGCCGCGGTGCGCACCGGAGGTACCCAGGACGGTGAGACGGTCGTCGTGATGGGGGTCGGCGGCCTGGGCATCAACGCGGTGCAGGGTGCGAGCATCGCCGGCGCGCGGCATGTGATCGCGCTGGACCCGGTCGCCTTCAAGCGGGAACGCTCGCTGGAGTTCGGCGCGACGCACACCGCCGCCGACATCGCCGAGGCGGCCGCCCTGATCACCGACCTGACCCGCGGCCAGATGGCCGACGTCTGCGTGGTGACCACCGACAGCGCGGAGGGCGCCTATGTCGCGCAGGCGCTGAGCCTGGTCGGCAAGCGCGGCCGGGTGGTGATGACCGCCATCCCGCACCCCACCGACACGGTGGTCGACATGTCGCTGTTCGATCTGACGCTGTACGAGAAGCAGGTCCGCGGCTGTCTTTTCGGGTCGTCCAACCCGCGCACCGACATCTACCGGATGCTGGAGCTCTACCGGGCGGGCCGGCTCAAGCTCGATGAGTTGATCACCCGGGAGTACCAGCTTGAGGACGTCAACCAGGGCTACGAGGACATGCACAACGGGGTCAACCTGCGCGGCCTGATCCGGTTCTGAGGCATGTACCCGGGAACCCACGCGCAACGCACCCCGGACCGGCCCGCGATCATTGTGGCCGAGACCGGCCGGACGCTGACCTATCGGGACCTCGATGACCAGTCGGCCGCCCTGGCCCGGGTGCTGCATGACGCCGGCCTGCGTAAGGGTGACGTCGTCGCACTGCTGTCCGACAATGCCCCCGAGGCCCTCGTGGTGTACTGGGCCGCACTGCGTTCCGGTCTGTATGTCACCGCCATCAACCATCACCTGGCCCCGCACGAGGCCGGATACATCGTGCGCGATTCCGGCGCCCGGGCGCTGATCGCCTCGGCCGGTCTGGCCGGTCTGGCCGAAGCGGTCTCGGCGGATGTCGGTGGCCCGGCGCTGCGCTACGGCTTCGGTGGCGACATCGCCGGATTCGTCCCGATGGAAGCGGCGATCGCCGCGGCCGGCCCGCGGCTGACCGAGCAGCCCTGCGGCGCCGTGATGCTGTACTCGTCGGGAACCACCGGATTTCCCAAGGGAATCAAGCCCCCGCTGCCGGATCGAGCCGTCGACGAGCCCGGCGACCCGGTGGTGACCATCGCCTCCGGGTTGTTCGGCATCGGCAGCGACGACGTCTACTACTCGCCCGCACCGATCTACCACGCCGCGCCGCTGCGGTGGTGCGGCATGGTGCACGCGCTCGGGGGAACGGTGGTGCTGGCGCAGCGTTTCGACGCCGTCCAGGCGCTGTGCGACGTCCAGGCCTACCGGGTCACCGCCACCCAGATGGTGCCCACCATGTTCGTCCGGCTGCTGAAACTGGAACCGCGGGAACGGAATCGAGACGTGTCCAGCCTGCGGGTGGTCATCCACGCCGCCGCCCCGTGTCCGGTCGACGTCAAACACGCGATGATCGACTGGCTGGGACCGGTGCTCTATGAGTACTACGCGTCCACCGAGGTGCACGGCATGACCGTGATCGATTCGGCTGACTGGCTGGCCCACCCCGGATCGGTGGGGCGCGCGGTGCTGGGGGTCCTGCACATCTGCGACGACACCGGCCGCGAACTTCCCACCGGCAGTGTCGGGGCGGTGTACTTCGAACGTGACGAGCTGCCGTTCACCTATCACAACGACCCCGAGAAGACTTCTGCGGCACAGCATCCCGAACATCCGTTCTGGACCACGGTCGGCGATCTCGGCTACCTCGACGGCGACGGCTATCTGTACCTGGCCGACCGCAAGTCGTTCATGATCATCTCCGGCGGGGTCAACATCTACCCGCAGGAGATCGAGAATGTGCTGGCGATGCACCCGGCGGTGCACGACGTCGCCGTGATCGGCATCCCGGACCCCGAGATGGGTGAACAGGTCAAGGCGGTGGTCCAGCTCGGTGCCGGTGTCGAGGCGGCCGCCGATCTCGAACGGGCCCTGATCGAGCATGTGCGCGAACGGATCGCGCACTACAAGGCGCCGAGGTCGGTGGACTTCGTCGACGACCTGCCCCGCACCCCGACCGGAAAACTGGTCAAGGGCAAACTGCGCGAGCGATACCTGGAGGAGGTTCGGTGAGCGATCTGAACGAGCTGGTGTCCCCGACACTGCTGGCGGGGACGTCGGCGTTCGTCACGGGCGGCGGCAGCGGCATCAACCTGGCCATCGCGCACGCCCCGGCGTCGGTCGGCGCGGATATCGCCATCTGCGGACGGTCCGCCGAGAAGCTGGAGGCGGCGGCCGGCGAACTGCGCGCGCATGGGACAGATACGCTCGCCGTAGCCGCCGATGTCCGCCGACCCGAGGATCTGAAGGCGGCCGTCGATACCGCCGCCGAGCGTTTCGGACGGCTCGACACCATGGTGTGCGGTGCCGCCGGGAACTTCTTCGCACCCGCGGAAGCATTGAGCCCAAACGGTTTTCGCACCGTTGTCGATATCGACCTGCTGGGCAGCTTCCATGCCGCCAGCGCCGCGTTCGAACATCTGCGGGCGAGCCGGGGCAGTGTGCTGTTCATCTCGGCCGGCCAGGCCTACCTGCCGTTCGCCAATCAATGCCACGTCGGGGCGGCCAAGGCGGGGGTGGACAACCTGATGGCCAACCTGGCATTCGAATGGGGCCGGTTCGGCATCCGGTCGAACTCGCTGGTGCCGGGACCCATCGCGGGAACCGAGGGCATGCAGCGGCTTTCGGAGCCGGCGGGGGCCGGCGTGTGGACCGAAGCGGTGCCGCTGGGCCGCTTCGGTGAACCGCACGAGGTGGCGGCGATGGCCGTCGTGCTGTCCTCACCGCTGGCCGCCTACGTGACCGGCGCCCGCGTCGTCGTCGACGGGGGCCTGGGCCTGTCCGGGCTGGGCGCGATCAGCCGCGCCGTGACCGCCGAACCGGCCGGATCGAGGAGTTGACGATGGCCGCACCGTCGGGAACTCGTCGCCCATGCTGATGTCGGCAGCCCGTTGGTCACGCAGACGAGTGGTACCATTTTCAGTACTACTCTCACCGGAGGTGTTCAGGCATGGCGATCACCGCCAGCGAAGCGCGTAAACGCCTGTTTCCCCTGATAGAACAGGTCAACGACGACCGTGCACCGGTCGAGATCACCTCCAAGCACGGCCGTGCCGTCCTCATTTCCGCCGACGAGTGGGAAGCCTGGCAGGAAACCGCCTATCTGTTCCGGTCCCCGGAGAATGCGCGTCGACTGCTGGACGCCGCTGCGGCCCTCGATGCCGGCAAGGGCGTGAGTGTGGACATCGATTCCGGCGAGTGAACGTCGTCTTCGCGCCCCAGGCATGGGAGGACTACCAGCACTGGCAGGCGACGGATCGCACGCTGGTGAAGCGAATCAACCGGCTCATCAACGAGATTCGCTGCGAGCCCTATGGCGGCATCGGCAAGCCGGAACCACTGAAGTACGGGCTCACCGGTGCCTGGTCACGCCGGATCACCGACGAACACCGGCTGGTCTACCGAATAAGCGACGGTAACCTGCAGATCCTTCAGGCGCGATACCACTACTGACGGCGCGAGCGTGCACCCTTGTGTATTTCGGCTGCCGGGAAATGCATAACACTGCACACTCGCGGGAAGAGACGGGAAGTGGAAGTGCCCCGGCGCGCGTCCCCGCCGATGTCGCCGCACGATGCCAGACTGGCCGGATGCGGCTGTATCGGGACCGGGCGGTGGTGGTTCGCCAGCACAAGCTCGGCGAGGCCGACCGCATCGTCACGCTGCTGACCCGCGAGCACGGCCTGGTCCGCGCCGTCGCCAAGGGCGTGCGCCGCACCCGCAGCAAGTTCGGCTCCCGGCTGGAGCCGTTCGCCCACATCGATGTGCAACTGCACCCGGGCCGCAACCTCGACATCGTCACCCAGGTCGTCTCGATCGATGCGTTCGCCGCCGACATCGTCAGCGACTACGGCCGCTACACCAGTGCCTGCGCCATCCTGGAGACCGCCGAGCGCCTGGCCGGTGAGGAGCGCGCCCCGGTGCCCGATCTGCACCGGCTCACCGTCGGCGCGCTGCGCGCGGTGGCCGACGGCGGCCGGCCCCGCGAGCTGGTGCTCGACGCCTACCTGCTGCGGGCCATGAGCATCGCGGGCTGGGCGCCGGCGCTGACCGAATGCGCCCGCTGCTCCGCCCCCGGGCCGCACCGGGCCTTCCACATCGCCGCGGGCGGCAGCGTGTGCGTGCACTGCCGGCCCTCGGGCTCGGCCACCCCGCCGCAGGGGGTGGTGGATCTGATGGCCGCCCTGCACGACGGCGACTGGGCGCACGCCGAGACCGCCCCGGTGTCGTACCGCAGCCAGGCCAGCGGACTGGTGGCCGCGCATCTGCAATGGCATCTGGAACGACAGCTGCGTACCCTGCCCCTGGTCGAGCGCGGTACCCCAGTCAGGCAGGATGAGACGCATGGCATTGCGAGGGAACAGGGGAGAGATCTTCCCGCAGCTGCCGCCGGCGCCTGAGGACTATCCGAGCTTCCCGGACACGTCGACCTGGCCGGTGGTATTCCCCGAGCTGCCGCGCGGCACCAACGGCCGCTTCGCCCGCCCCCCGCAGCACACCTCGCACGCGGTGGCCCCCCGGATCCCGGCCGATCAGCTGCCCAACCACATCGCGGTCGTGATGGACGGCAACGGGCGCTGGGCCAAGCAGCGCGGGCTGGCCCGCACCGAGGGCCACAAGATGGGTGAGGCCGTGCTCATCGACGTCACCTGCGGTGCCATCGAACTCGGGATCAAGCACCTGTCGGTGTACGCCTTTTCCACCGAGAACTGGAAGCGCAGCGCCGAGGAGGTGCGTTTCCTGATGGGGTTCAACCGCGAGGTGGTGCGCCGGCGCCGCGAGGCACTGGACCTGATGGGCGTCAACATGCGCTGGGTGGGGTCCCGGCCCAAGATGTGGCGCAGCGTCATCAAGGAATTCGACATCGCCGAGCAGATGACGATCGGCAACGACGTGATCACCGTCAACTACTGCGTGAACTACGGCGGCCGGACCGAGATCGTCGAGGCGACGAAGCGGATCGCCGAACTTGCCGCCGCGGGCCGGCTCAGCCCGGACCGCATCAGCGAGGCCACCATCGAGCGCCACCTGCACCGCCCGGACATCCCCGACGTCGACCTGTTCATCCGGACGTCGGGGGAGCAGCGGGCCAGCAACTTCATGCTGTGGCAGTCGGCCTACGCCGAGTACGTGTTCCAGGACAAGCTGTGGCCCGACTACGACCGCCGCGACCTGTGGGCGGCCTGCGAGGAGTACGTGTCGCGCAACCGCCGGTTCGGACGCGCCTGATGCTGGCCGCCCGGCTGGCCGCCGTGCTGCGGGATGTCGCCGACGTCGTCGAGGAGGCCGACGGGGCGCTGACGGTCAGTCACGGGGGTGCGGTCGCCTCGCTGCGGGCGGTGCCGATCGACGACGAACTCGAGCTGGTGTCGCTCACGCAGTTGTTGGCCTGGGATGTGTTGGTGACCAACAGGATTCGCACCCGAGTGGCCGAGCAGACGGTCAAGACGCTGCTGGGCACCGTGGCGCTGGTGGAAAAGCCCGGCAGCAAGAAGGCGGATGTGCTGTTGCGCTACAACTTTCCCGGCGCCGGCCTGTCCGACGACGCGCTTCGCACCCTGATCCTGATGGTGTTGGCCGGCGGCGACGACGCCCGGGCCGCGTTGCGGTCCTGAGCTATCCGCACGCCGGGCAGGTCCCGAAAATCTCGATGGTGTGACTGACTTCCGAAAAGCCATGTGCGGCGGCGACTTCCGCTGCCCAGGCCTCGACTTCGCGGCCGGCCACCTCGACCGTCGCGCCGCAGGAACGGCACACCAGATGGTGATGGTGATGCGGCCCGGAGCAGACCCGGTAGACCGATTCGCCGGTGTCGGTGCGCAGGGTGTCGACGAGGTTGGCGGCCGACATCGCCTGCAGGGTGCGGTAGACCGTGGTCAGGCCGATGTTCTCGCCGCGCCGGCGCAGCTCGTCGTGCAGCTCCTGGGCCGAGCGGAATTCGTCCAGGCTGTCCAGGAGCTGGGTGATCGCGGTGCGCTGCCGGGTGGCCCGGACCCCGGCGCCGGTCACCGGTCCTCCCCGGCGTGGGCCACCGCGTCGAGCACGATGTGGGCCAGGTGCTGGTCGACGAGGCGATAGTGGACCTCGCGCCCACACCGTTCGCCGGAGACCACCCCGGCGGCCTTGAGGATGCGCAGATGCTGGCTGACCAGTGGCTGGGGCAGTGCGAGGGCGTCGACGAGTTCGTGCACGCAGCGGGGCGACGACTGCAGCTGCAACACGATGGCGATGCGCACCGGTGCGGCCAGTGCGCGCAGGATGTCGCCCGCGCCTTCCAGGACCTCGCGCGGCGGCGCCTCGTCGGTGGGAACGGGAGCGGACAAGGCGGGCCTCTGCTATTGGAAATGGTTTTCACTTAGCTTTCCATGCGTGAACACGCATGTCAAAGATGTCGATTAGCTTGGGGCTCATGACACCACTGGAAGTCACCGTGCGGGGCCGGGCCCAGCGCCGCTACCCGGCCGAGCGGGCGACCGTCTCGCTGGCCGCCAATATCGAGGGCACCGACCGGGAGACCGTGTACCGGCGCGCCGTCGAGCTGCAGGGGCCCTTGACCGCCGACCTGGAACGGCAGCATCCCGGCGCGGTCAGCCGGTGGTCGTCCGATCAGTTGCGGGTGTTCAGCTTTCGGCCATACTCCGAAAAGGGAAAGCGGCCGCTGATGTACCGGGTGGCGATCAAGGTCGAGGCCGAGTTCATCGATTTCGAACAACTCTCGACATTCCTCGACCGCTGGGCGGCCCACGACGGCGTCGAGGTCGGCGGCACCGACTGGGACGTCAGCGAGGACAACCGGCGGGCCTACGAGGCGGCGCTGCGGGCCGATGCCGTTGCCGATGCCACCGCCAAGGCGCAGGCGTATGCCACCGCCGCCGGGCGCGGCGCGGTCACGGCGGTGCAGCTGGCCGATCCGGGCATGCTGACCGATGACCGTCCGGTGGCCCGGCCGATGATGGCCCGGATGGCCGACGGCCCGATGGGCGCGCCGCCGGCACTGGAACTTCGGCCCGACGACATCGAACTCGTGGTCGCCGTCGACGCGCGTTTCGTCGCCGAGTAACAGTTCGCCGAGACTGCGGTGAGAGCGAGAATTCCCGTGAAACGTCGCACTCACCGCAGTTTCGGCGGGGGTGCCCCTGCCCATTAGGCTGTCCGGGTCGAGTCCCCCCTGCCTAGGAGCATCGAATCATCGTGGCGTCTGTCATCGACACCGTCGTCAATCTCGCCAAACGGCGCGGCCTGGTCTACCAGTCCGGGGAGATCTACGGCGGCACCCGCTCGGCGTGGGACTACGGGCCGCTCGGCGTCGAACTCAAGGAGAACGTCAAGAAGCAGTGGTGGCGTTCGATGGTCACCGGCCGCGACGATGTCGTCGGCCTGGACTCCTCGATCATCCTGCCGCGCGAGGTCTGGGTGGCCTCCGGCCACGTCGACGTGTTCAACGATCCGCTGGTCGAGTGCCTGAACTGTCACAAGCGGCACCGCCAAGACCACATGCAGGAGGCCTACGCCCTCAAGAAGGGTCTCGACGACCCCGATGCGGCGCCGATGAGCGAGATCGTCTGCCCGGACTGCGGCACCAAGGGGCAGTGGACCGAGCCGCGCGATTTCAACATGATGCTCAAGACCTACCTCGGCCCGATCGAGACCGAGGAGGGCTTGCACTACCTGCGCCCCGAGACCGCACAGGGGATCTTCGTCAACTTCGCCAACGTGGTGACCACGTCCCGGAAGAAGCCGCCGTTCGGCATCGGCCAGATCGGCAAGAGCTTCCGCAACGAGATCACACCGGGCAACTTCATCTTCCGCACGCGCGAGTTCGAGCAGATGGAGATGGAGTTCTTCGTCGAACCGTCAACAGCTCCCGAATGGCACCGGTACTGGATCGACACCCGGCTGCAGTGGTACGTCGACCTGGGCATCAACCGGGACAACCTGCGGCTGTACGAACATCCGCTGGAGAAGCTGTCGCACTACAGTGCCGGCACCACCGACATCGAGTACAAATTCGGCTTCGCCGGCAACCCGTGGGGTGAGCTGGAGGGTATCGCCAACCGGACCGATTTCGACTTGTCCACGCACGCAAAGCATTCCGGTGTCGATCTGACCTACTACGACCAGGCCACCGACACCCGCTACACGCCGTACGTCATCGAACCGGCGGCCGGCCTGACCCGGTCCTTCATGGCATTCCTGGTGGACTCCTACCACGAGGATGAGGCGCCCAACGCCAAGGGCGGGGTGGACAAGCGCACCGTGCTGCGACTGGACCCGAGACTGGCGCCGGTCAAGGCCGCCGTGTTGCCGCTGTCCCGGCACGCCGACCTGTCGCCCGCCGCCCGGGATCTGGCCGCCGAGTTGCGCCAGTACTGGAACATCGAATTCGACGATGCGGGGGCGATCGGCCGCCGGTACCGCCGCCAGGACGAGATCGGCACCCCGTTCTGCGTCACGCTGGACTTCGACTCACTCGAAGACCAGGCGGTGACGATCCGCGAGCGCGACGCGATGACCCAGGAGCGGGTGGCCATCACCGGTGTCGTCGACTACCTGGCGACCCGGCTCAAGGGCAGTTAGCGCCGTCAGTCCTGACGGGCGACGATCACCGGTATCGCGGCGGCCTGCACCACGGTGGAACTCACCGAGCCGAGCAGCATTCCGGCGAAGCCGCCGCGCCCGTGACTGCCGACGACGATGAGCTGGCCCGTATCGGAATGGTCGACCAGCCACCGGCCGGGATCCTGATGGACCACGACGGGCGTCACCTGGACGTCGGGGTATGTCTCCTGCCAGCCGGCCAGCCGCTCGCTGAGCACCTCGGCGCCGGACGCCTGATGCGCCGCGCGGCTGTGCGGGCCGTCCGGGCTGAAGCTGTTCTCCCAGGCGTGCATCGCGATCAACGGCGCGCGGCGGCGCGACGCGGCGTCGAACGCAATCGCGGTGGCGGATTCCGATGCCGGTGAGCCGTCGATGCCCAGCAGAATCGGGGCATGCGGGTCCGGCTCGGCGACGTCCGGGTGGACCACCGCCACCGGGCAGTGGGAGTGGTGGGCCAGCCCGCTGCTGATCGAGCCGAGCGTGAGGCGTTCCAGCGCGCTTCGGCCGCGACACCCGACCACCACCATCCGCGCGTCCCAGGAGGCGTTGATGAGGCTCCACAGCGGGTGGGCGAACAGGAACTGCGTCTGCACCCGGTGCAATCCGAGGTCGCCTGCCGCATCTTCGACGATCTGCCGCGCCGCGGCGAGTATTCGGTCACCCTCGTCGTGCTGGCTCTGCCGGGATTCCAGCATCGCGTCCGCGTCGTAGGTGACGATGTACGGCTGTTTGCGCTCGAGCACCGTCATCAGCGTCACGGCCTCCCGACGCAGCCCGGCCTCCCGCGCCGCCCACCGCACCGCGGCATCGGAGAACTCCGAGCCGTCGACTCCGACGAGAATCCCCGATGACGTCATCGAATCTGTCGACATCCCGGCGCCTCCCATCTCCGCGGTTCGCTAGAACCGACCACCACCGCCGCCGTAGCTGCGGCTCGACGAGTTCGACGACCCGCCGTAGGACGTCGGCCGGCCCGGGCTGCGGCCACCGCCCCAGCTGCCGCCGTATCCGCCGCCGTAACCACCGCCCCAGCCGCCGCCGAAGCCGCCGCGCAGTACGTTGCCGATCAGGATTCCGCCGAGCACCGATCCGAGATCGGAATTGCGGCTGTACTGCGGGGCATAGGTGCGCTGGGCCTGCTGGACGTCGCTGTTGGCCAATGACTGCGCCTGTGCGGCAAGGGAAGCCGCGCCGTTGGCGTGGGCGACGGCCTCGCCCGGATTGCTGCTCTGCTTGGCCACCGCGGCCTCGAGCTGCCGTTGCGCCTCGGCCAACCGGGTGCGGGCCTCGGGTCCGATGCTGCCCCGGCGGGTGTCGATGAAGTCCGACACCGCGCGCACCCGGGTCTGTGCGGTCGAGATCGCCTGCGCCAGCATGCGCGCCTGTGTCTCGTCCTCCTGACGCTGGTGGGTGACCGCGGCCAGGACCCGGTCCAGTTCGGCGTCGGCGGCGGTGAGCCGCACGAAGGCCCCCAGCGGATCGGCGCTGCCGTTGCTGCGGGCGCCGTCGGCGGCCGCGACGGCGGCGTCGCGCGCCGCGGTCAGTTCGTCGGCGTGCGGTGTGCCCGTCTGCCCCAGCTGCTGGCCGGCCTGGTCGATGCCGGTCTGGATGTCGGTGATGCGCGCCGGCAGGTCGGCGACCGCGCGGTTGATGTCGGTGGCCGCACTGTCCACGGCGTCCAGCAGCGTCTGCGCCTGGCCCAGGGCGCCCTCGGCGGCGCGCACCGAGTCGACGAGCTGCGTCTGGTCGGGGGCCGGCCTGCTCACCAGGGTGCGCCCACCGGTGATGCTCTGATCGGCGAACGTCAGCCGCTGCCGGGCCGTGTCCACGTTCCCGGCGACCGACGACAACGCGGTTTCGGAGAACTGCTGATGCAACGCGGCCAGCGTCTGCGCGGCCGGATCCAGCCGTGCGGTCAGGGCCACCATCTGCTGGGTCAGTCCGTCGAGGCGGTCGGGTGCGTTGATGATCAGGTCTCGCAGCTCGTGGAACGCCGTGTTCTGCGACTCGAGTTCCTGGTCGGCCCGGCCGGCCGCCACCACGACGCTGGTGAGCAGCCGGCGCTGTTCCAGCGGCGGCTCCGGGGAGGCGTCGTCGAGGGTCTGTCGCACCGAGAAGGCTTGCGCCAAAGCGGCTTTGGCACTTGTGACGGCGTCGGCGAAGGGTTTGGTGCGGTCGGCGCCGAACTCCTCGACCGCGAGCTGCAGCTCACTCTCGGATGTGCGCACCGCGTTGTCGACGTCGACGACCATCTGCTTGGACAGTTCGTCGAGCGCCTCCAACGGCACCGCCGCCAACGCCCGTTCGTCCGTGGGATCCAACCGCTTGGCCGCTTCGACGTCGGCCTTGTGCCGTCGGCGGTGCCGCGAGCGCATCCACCACCACAGCAGCAGGGCCAGCAGCACCAGCGCCGCCACCGCAATCCAGATCGCCTTGGCGCTGATCTGCGGACCCTGGGAAGGCCCCGCCGTCGGCGCCGCGCTGAGCCCGTTGGCGGCGCCGATCGCGGCGCCGGCCCAGTCGTTGTTGCGCAGCGCCGGTTCGACCTTGTCGCGGCGAACCGTATCTGCCAGCGTCGACGATCCGCCGGTGGCGGTGGTGGGCACCCGGAACGCGAACGAGCGGTCGACGGTGGCGACCGCCAGCAGCGCGTCGGAGTCGCCGAAGTCGCTCATCGTCATCGTCTGGTCCGACCAGGACAGCCAGCCCAGGTTGTCGAAGGTCTTGACGTACACCACCCACAGCTTGATCCGGCGGTCGTTGTACAGCCTGTCGACGGCGTCCTGCACCTGACGCTGCTGGCCGCCGGACAGCACGCCCGCGTTGTCGGTGACCCGGTCGTTGATCCGGAACGGCGGCTCGGCGACCGCGGCCGGTGCCGAGAGCAGACCGGTGAGCAGGACCACGAGCAGCAGGGGCACAAGCCGGGCAACGCGCATGAAATGCAATCTAGTGGGTGGGGCAGACACGGTGCCGTTGAATGGTCGGGGCATCCTGGCAGACTGAGGCGCGGTGACGAGCAACGAGCAGGATGGGTACGGGCCGTTCGATCGCGAACGGCTCGTGGCCGAGGACCCCAAGAGTGCGGCCATCCCGGGCACCGACACCGAATTCCGCAGCGATTTCGCCCGGGACCGCGCCCGGGTGCTGCACTGCGCGGCGCTGCGCCGGCTCGCCGACAAGACGCAGGTGGTGGGGCCCCGGGAAAGTGACACCCCGCGCACCCGGCTGACCCATTCCCTGGAGGTCGCCCAGATCGGTCGCGGTATGGCGATCGGGCTGGGCTGCGACCCGGACCTGGTCGACCTCGCCGGGCTGGCCCACGACATCGGACACCCGCCCTACGGCCACAACGGGGAACGGGCCCTCAACGAAATCGCGTTCGCTCACGGCGGATTTGAGGGAAATGCACAGAACTTTCGGATTCTGACCCGGCTGGAACCGAAAGTTCTTGACGCCGAGGGCCGTTCGGACGGGCTGAACCTGACCCGCGCGTCGTTGGACGCGGTGACGAAGTATCCCTGGCCCCGAGACCCCGGCCGGCGGGGCCCCAGCAAGTTCGGGTTCTACGACGACGACCTGCCTGCCGCCGAGTGGGTGCGCGCCGGCGCCCCGTCGGCGTGGCCCTGCCTGGAGGCCCAGGTGATGGACTGGGCCGACGACGTCGCCTACTCGGTGCACGACGTCGAGGACGGCGTGATCTCCGGGCGCATCGATCTGCGGGTGCTCGCCGACAGTGACACCGCCGCGGCCGTCGCCAAGCTGGGGGGCACCTCGCACGGCGCCGATTTCGACGATCTGCTGGCCGCCGCCGGGCGGCTCTCGCAGCTGCCGGTCGTCGCCGCGGTCGGGAAGTACGACGGGACGCTGGCCGCGTCGGCGGCGCTGAAACGGCTCACCAGCGAGCTGGTCGGCCGGTTCGCCAACGCCGCCATCCGCGAGACGCACCTGGTCGCCGGACCCGGCCCGCTGCGCCGCTACACCGCGGATCTGGCGGTGCCGCCGATCGTGCGCGCCGAGGTGGCCGTTCTCAAGACACTTGCGCTGCAGTTCATCATGTCCGACCCCACCCATCTGAAGATCCAGGCCGAGCAGCGCACCCGCATCCACGAGGTCGCCGAGGCGATGCTGGCCGGCGCCCCGGCGACGCTGGATCCGCGCTTCGCCCCGGAGTTCGCCGCCGCGGCCGGCGACGGCGCCCGGCTGCGGGTGGTGATCGACCAGATCGCGTCGTTCACCGAGACCCGGCTGGAACGGTTCCACGCGACGCTGTGAGGCTCGGGCGTCCCCGGCCCGGAATCCATCCAGCGGCCACTGCGAGGTCTACTCGAACTTTGTCGCAGTCAGCGCTGAATGGATGTGGAGAGGGGATGGATGTGGGAAGAGTGTCGTCGTGGCGCTGGTCTAGATTGGCCCAATGGCCGGCCGCATCTCCGATCGCGACATCGCGGCCATCCGTGAGCGCACCCGCATCGAGGACGTCGTCGGCGACTATGTCCAGCTGCGCCGCGCGGGTGCGGATTCGCTGAAGGGGCTGTGCCCGTTCCACGACGAGAAGTCCCCGTCGTTTCACGTCCGGCCCAACCACGGCCACTTCCACTGCTTCGGCTGCGGTGAGGGCGGCGACGTGTACGCGTTCATCCAGAAGATCGAGCACATCAGCTTCGTGGAGGCCGTCGAACTGCTCGCCGACCGGATCGGCTACACCGTCACCTACACCGGCGCGGCGGCCACCAACGTGCAGCGTGACCGCGGCAGCCGCAGCCGGCTCGTCGCGGCCAATGCCGCCGCGCAGGAGTTCTACGCCGCCGCGCTGGAGTCACCGGAAGCCGCGCCGGCCCGCCAGTACCTGACCGAGCGCAACTTCGATGCCGCCGCGGCCCGCCAGTTCGGCTGCGGGTATGCGCCCTCGGGGTGGGATTCGCTGACAAAGCACCTGTTGCGCAAGGGATTCGAATACAAGGAGCTCGAGGCCGCCGGGCTGTCCAAACAGGGCAAACGCGGGCCGATCGACCGCTTCATGCGCCGGCTGCTGTGGCCGATCCGGGGCAGCGCGGGGGAGGTGATCGGCTTCGGCGCACGGCGGATCTTCGACGACGACCCGATGACCGCCAAGTACGTCAACACCCCCGAGACCACGCTGTACAAGAAGTCCAACGTGCTGTTCGGCATCGACCTGGCCAAGCGCGATATCGCCAAGGGGCATCAGGCCGTCGTCGTCGAGGGATACACCGACGTCATGGCGATGCATCTGGCCGGGGTGACCACCGCGGTCGCATCGTGCGGCACCGCGTTCGGCGACGAGCATCTGTCGATGCTGCGCCGACTGATGATGGACGACAACTTCTTTCGCGGTGAGCTCATCTACGTGTTCGACGGCGACGCGGCCGGGCGGGCAGCGGCACTGAAAGCCTTTGACGGCGAACAGAATTTGGCCGGGCAGTCGTTCGTCGCCATTGCCGCCGACGGCATGGATCCGTGCGACCTGCGGCTCAAACACGGCGACGCGGCGCTGCGCGACCTGGTGGCCCGGCGCACCCCGCTGTTCGAATTCGCCATCCGCACAGCACTTTCCGAGATCGACCTGGACACCGCCGAGGGCCGGGTCGCCGCGCTGCGCCGGTGCGTGCCGATGGTCGCCAAGATCAAGGATCCGACCTTGCGCGACGAGTACGCCCGCCAGCTCGCCGGGTGGGTCGGCTGGGAGGACGTCGGGCAGGTGATCGCCCGGGTGCGGGAGACCGCGAAGGGTGGCAGGTCCGACAACGGCCGAGGCCGGCCCCGCGCGACCGCGAGCGCGGCGCCGACGGGCGAGCCGACGCGGCGCCCGGACCCGCGCGATCCCACGTTGTGGCCGCAGCGCGAGGCGCTCAAGGCGGCGCTGCAATATCCGGCGCTGGCCGGCCCGGTGTTCGACACGCTGGCCGCCGAGAGTTTCACCCATCCCGGCTACGCCGCGGTGTGCGCGGCCATCGCGTCGGCCGGGGGCACCGCGACGAGCCCGGGCGGGGCGCAGTGGATCGACGCGGTGCGCCAGCACGGCCAGGCCGATGCCGCGCTGATCAACGAACTCGGTGTCGAGACCATCCGGGTCGATGACGAGGAGAAGCTGCCGCGCTACATCGGCGGGGTGCTGGCTCGTCTGCAGGAGGTGTGGATCGGGCGGCAGGTCGCCGAGGTGAAGTCGAAGCTGCAGCGGATGTCGCCGGTCGAGCAGGCCGACGAGTACCACGCGGTGTTCGGCGACCTCATCGCGCTGGAGACCTACCGCAAGAGCCTGCTGCAGCAGGCCAGCGGTGATGATGTCGGGACATGACCGCCGATCAGCGGTTACCCTTGCTCCCATGGCAACCATGAAGCGGACCCGTCGCTCCGTCGCCGTCGGCGCGTTCCTGGTGGCCGCGGTCGCGGCTCCGGTGGTCTCGGCACTGGCCACCTCGGGAACCGTCGCCCCGCAGGCCGGCCAGGGCCAGTGCCTGGCCTGGTTCGGCGCCCGCGACACGGGCAAATGCATCGGCTGGGCCAATACCAGCGCACCGGCCTGGTCGGTGGGCACCAACGGCATCTACGTCAACCCGAACCAGCCGGGGCAGTCGATCACACCTGGCGGCGGCTTCGGCGGCTGACGCCTACTTGCGGCGGGCCCGGCTCCGCGCGGGGGCCTGCGGGGTTTCCAGTACCGGTTCGATGACGACGGTTTCCTCGTCGATCTCGATTTCCGTCAGCTCGATGATCCTCGGGTCCGGCGACACCTTCTCGGCGATCTTGCGGCGTCCGGCATCGATCACGGACTTGGTCGCGGGACTCTGTGTGATGGCACGCGCGGTCGCGGCGATCTGCTCGTAGCGTTCACGGCCGGCCTTGGTGCCCAGCACATAGCCGACCCCGAGCACGGCCAGGGCGCGTAACACAGACTTCCTCCTGCTGGTGGTCGGGCACGGATCGTCGGGTTCCATCCTGCCTCACCGCGCGCGGTCGGGACGCCCGGCGTGACCGTCACCACGGTGAACAGGCGATTCCCGGGTATCCCGCCGGATGCGCTAAAGTCATCCCTCGGCCCGCGGGCACGGTTCGCGGTCACGTGCATTCCCCTGTAGCTCAATTGGCAGAGCTCCCGACTGTTAATCGGGCGGTTGATGGTTCGAGTCCATCCGGGGGAGCCAGGTCAGAAGCGGTCCCGCCGACAAGGGCAATAGCCGGTCAACAGCGGCTGCACCAGCGCGCGACTCATTGTCACCGACGAGAAGTACTGTGCTGGCGTGGCCGACCTGATCTCCGAAGCCGCGCCACCGCCGAGGCGCCGTTGCGCTGTCACCAGACCGGGCCCGATGAGCACCGTCGCCGAGGACGATCTCGACGCCTTGAAGGTCGACTCCACCCGCGCGGCGCTGATCGTGCGCTCCGCCGTCGCGGCCAGCGGCCTTGGGGAGCCATGGTGCGTCGGCCCTGACGACCGGTCGCCGGACGCGGTTCGGGTCGGTAATCGGCTGATGGTGGTCGAGGTCGATGGCGATACGCACGAAACGCTGCTGACCGGGTACGCAATTGACGACGGCGCCGCTACGCCGGTCGAGGCCGTCGGAACCGACGACGGTGTCCGGACGCTTACGGCGTGGATACGGGAGGTTGGGCGGCCGACGGCCTGGACGCGCGTCCAACCGGGCCTGTACCGCTCCGGCAAGTATCTCGTCGGGCAACTCGACACCGGGGAATGGTTCGCGGAAGGTCCCGGCGGCGTCGACCAGGTATTCGATCGCAAGGCGCAGGCTCAGGCCGCCTGCCGCAGGGCAGCGGTGCCGTAAGTTGACGGGCCGGTCAGGCCGGCAGGTGCTCGGGGTGCAGCATCTCGGCGTACCGGCACTGTTCGGGAATGCCGAACCCGTCGACCAGCAGTTCGGCGTACGGCCGCAGCCGCTTGCACCGGTCGTTGATGCCGCGGGTGACCGCCTTGGCCCGCTCGGTCGACAGGAACCGGTGCTCGATGAACCAGGCCTTGTCCTCCTCGATGACCGACAGTGCGTACAGGTCGCACACCATGGCCAGGATCGCGCGGGCGTCCTCGTCGGGGCAGGCGTCGATCCCGGCGACGAACGCCTCCAGCACGATCCGGTCGATGTGCGCCTCGGCGGCGTGCAGCACGTGGTCCTGCACGGCGTTGAACGCCTCGAAGGCGCTCATCTCCTTGGCCTTGCCCTGCAGCCGGCGGGCCACCGAGGCGATCAGGTATTCCTCGCGGTCCTCGAACATCTTGACCTGGGTGCCGCGGTTGAACAGGCTGCCCTCTTCCTCGTTGTCCTGCCGGGTGTCCAGCAGGGTCTGGATGATGGTCTCCGCGGATGTCCGCTTGAGCACCCGCTCGCCGGCGAAGTTGGCCGCAAAGCGCACCCATTCGACCGGGCTCATGCCCTTGATGTCGTCGGCGTAGGCGGTCAGCAGTTCCTTGGCGACCAGCTGGGTCAACACCGTGTTGTCGCCCTCGAAGGTGGTGAACACGTCGGTGTCGGCTTTCAGGGCGATCAGCCGATTCTCGGCGAGATAGCCTGCGCCGCCGCAGGCTTCGCGGGCCTCCTGGATGGCACTGGTGGCATGCGAGGTGTTGGCGACCTTCAGACCCGCTGCGCGGGACTCCAATTCGCGTTGTTCCTCGGGGTCGGGGTCATCGGCGGTCTGCAGGTCGTGGGTCTTGGCCACCAACTCGTTCTGGGCGAACTGCAGGGCATAGGATTCGGCGATCAGCGGCAGCAGCCGGCGCTGGTGGGCCAGGTAGTCCATGATGACGATCTCCCGGCCGGTGTCGGGGTCGTCGAACTGCCTGCGCTGCAACGCATATCGGGTCGCGATGTCTAGGGCCACCCGGGCCGCCGCGCCCGCGCTGCCGCCGACGGTGCCCCGTCCGCGGATCAGGGTGCCCAGCATGGTGAAGAACCGTCGGCCCGGGTCCTCGATCGGTGAGGAGTACACCCCCTCGGGCGAGACGTCGGCGTACTTGTTGAGCAGGTTCTCCCGCGGCACCCGGACGTGGTCGAACATGATGCGGCCGTTGTCCACGCCGGGCAGGCCGCCCTTGTACTGGCAGTCGCCGGTGGTGACACCGGGAAGGTCGTTGCCGTCGGCGTCGCGGATCGGCACCACGAAGCAGTGCACCCCGTGTGTTTCGCCGTCGGGGGTGATCAGTTGCGCGAAAACTGCTGCCACACGAGCAGTTTCGGCCGCACCGCCGATGTAGTCCTTGCGTGAGCTCGGGGTGGGGGAGTCGACGACGAACTCTTCGGTGGCCGGGTCGTAGGTGGCGGTCGTCTCCAGGTGCTGCACATCGGAGCCGTGGCCGGTCTCCGTCATCGCAAAACAGCCCAGCAACTCGAGGTCGATGATCTTCTGGACGTAGGCCTGATGATGCCGTTCGGTGCCGAGGTTTTCGATCGCACCGCCGAACAGGCCCCACTGCACGCCGGCCTTGACCATCAGTGACAGGTCGCTCATCGCGAGCATCTCGATCTGGGTGACCGCGGCGCCGACGTCACCGTTGCCGCCGTGCTCCTTCTTGAATCCGTCCTCGGCCGCACCGGCCGCGGCCATGATCTTCAACTGCTCGCCGACCCTGGTCCGGGCGATGACGGTGTTGGGCGTGTAGTGCGGCCGGAAGACCTCGCCGGCCAGTTCGGCGCGCACGCGGTTCTTCACATCGCGCCAGCGTCCGTCCAGGGCGTTGCGCAGATGCGCGGCGGTGGTGCTGTCCGGGGTCATATCCCACGTTAGCCCGCTGGCGACTCAGGTAAACCTCAATTGGTCGACGCGGCCGGGGGGCGGTTGAATATCGCCATGGCCGAGCAAGTACTGCCGCACGATTCCGATCACACGCACGCGAATGTGACGGGCGGGTGGCTGCGCGCCGCGACGTTCGGCGCCATGGACGGTCTGGTCAGCAACACGGCCCTGATCGCCGGTGTGGCCGCCAGCGCCGGCGCCCACGCGGTCGTGCTGTCCGGTGTGGCCGGGTTGCTGGCGGGCGCCTTCTCGATGGCCCTGGGTGAATACACGTCGGTGACGACCGCCAACGAGCAGATCGACTCCGAGGTGCGGGTCGAGAAGCGGGCGTTCAAGCGGAATCCGGACGCCGAGCAGGCCGAACTGGCGGCGATGTTCGAGGACATGGGCCTGTCCAGCGAGACCGCGGCCAAGGCCACCGAGGAACTCCATCAGGACGAGGCGCGCGCCGTGAACTTCCACCTGGTGCAGGAACTGGGAGTCGACCCGACCGAGAAGCCGTCGCCGGTCGTCGCCGCGCTGTCGTCGTTCTTCATGTTCGCCGTCGGCGCGATCGTGCCGTTGATTCCGTACCTTCTGGGCAGCGAGGCGTTGTGGCCCGGGCTGGCATGTGGCGGTGTCGGTCTGCTGCTGGCGGGCGGATCGGCGGCGCACATCACGAAGAAGTCGATCTGGTTCGGCGCGCTGCGCCAGTTGGCGTTCGGCATGATCGCGATCGCCGCCACCTACCTGGTCGGTCATCTGGTCGGCGCCGCGGTCAGCTGACCGCCCGGCCGCGGCCCGATCAGGTCAGCGAGCCCACCACTTCGTCGCGCATCTCCTCCACCGCCGTCTCCGGTTCATCGACGCCGACCAGGTGACCTCGAGTGGCCGTCAGCACCACCGCGCCCAGCGCCACCGCCCCGGCGCCGACCCAGTAGGGCAGATGCACGCTGACGGTCTCGCCGAGCACGCCGGCCAGCCACGGTGCGACCGCCGCGCCGCCGAACCGCAGGAAGCTGTAGGCCGCCGAGGCCACTCCGCGCTCCACCGGCGCGGCTTTCATCACCGTCTCGGTGATCAGGGTGTTGTTGACACCGATGAACAACCCGGCCACCACCACACCGGTGGCCAGTGCGGGCTTGGCGTCGGTCCACACCGCCATCGCCACCAGCACCGCGGTGAATCCCAGCAGATTGACGATCAGCACCCGCACGGTGCCGAACCGGTGCTGCAGCCGGGGCGCGACGACCACCGACGTGAACGCCAGGCACACCCCCCAGCCGAAGAAGATCAGCCCGATCTGATGCGCAGTCATGTTCAGCGGGAACGGCGTGAACGCCAGCAGCGTGAAGAAGCCGAAGTTGTACAGCAGGGCGGTCACCGATACCCCCAGCAGGCCGCGGTGCCGCAGCGCACGGAACGGGTCGGCCAGCGTGGTGGCGCGCTCGGGCCGCGCGGTGTCCGGCAGCAGGAAGGCCGTCACCGCCAGGGCCACCGTCATGAGCGCCGAGACGCCGAAGAACGGGCCGCGCCACGAGATCGAACCCAGCACGCCACCGACCAGCGGGCCCACCGCGATACCGAGGCCCAGCGCGGCCTCGTAGAGGATGACCGCTTGTGCCACAGAGCCTTTCGCGGAATTGACGATGGTCGCCAGCGCCGTCGCGATGAACAGCGCGTTGCCCAGTCCCCACAGTGCGCGCCAGCCCACGATGCCCATCACCGTCGAACTCATGCCGGCCAGTCCGGCGCCGGCGATGATGATGACCAGGCCCAGCAGCAGTGTGCGCTTCGGGCCGATCCGGCTGGACACCACGCCGGTCACCAGCATCGCCACGCCCATCACCGCCATGTAGGAGGTGAACAGCAACGACACCTGCGACGGCGACGCGCCCAGGTTGTCGGCGATCGGCTTGAGGATCGGGTCGACGAGACCGATGCCCATGAAGGCGACGACGGAGGCGAAGGCGACGGCCCAGACGGCCTTTGGTTGGCGCCACATAGCGCGAGTACTCCTATTCGGCTTGCACGTGGTCCAGAAGGCGGCGCATGACGTCGACGGCAGCGCCGAGCACCTCCCGGTCGGCGGCGTCGAGTTGTTCGAGCGCCGGGTCGATGACGGCCGCACGGTCGGCGCGGACCCGCGCCAGGGTGCGACGGCCTTCGGGGGTGATCGCGATGAGCACGGCCCGGGCGTCGCCGGGGTCGGCGGTGCGGGTGACCAGTCCGGCGTCCTCGAGGCGCCGCACCTGGGTGGTCATCGTCGGCTGCGAGCAGTTGTCCAGCGCGGCCAGATCGGAGATGCGGGCCTCGCCGCAGTCGTCGATGGTCGACAGCAGTCGGGCCTGCGCCCACGGCAGGGGCATCCGGATCCGTTGGGTGGCCAGCCGGTTGAGCCGGGCGACCACGCCGAGCAGGTCGACGCCCAGGTCGGTGGTACGCGCAGCAGCCATGCCCACAGTTTACATAGGTTTACTATGTAGACAACCCGGGGCCGCCGATGCGCCCACCGTGGGGGTTCTCGCGAAATCCGGGCCGCGATTCCGCGAGAACCCACACACTCGGCGGTGCCCTGGGCGTCAAGGCCCGCCGCAGGTGGACGGCATCCGGACGGCGGCTGGCAGAATCGTGAGATGACGTATGGGACCCCGGGCGCACTGCGCCCCGCCGGCCCCCTGCGTCCCCCCGAAATGGCGCAGGCCGCGGTCATGGCCGCCCTGTGCGCCGCCTGCGCGGTGATCGCCGTCATCGTCCCGTTCGGTCAGGTCTTCTCACTGCTGGGCACGGTGCCGATGGGCCTGCTGGCCTACCGCTACCGCATCCGGGTGCTGATCGCCGCGCTGGTGGCCGGCGGCGTGATCACCTTCCTGGTCGCCGGGCTGGGCGGCTTCATGACCGTGGCGAACTGTGCCTACATCGGCGGCCTGACCGGCGTCATCAAACGCCGGGGCCGCGGCTGGCCGACCATGCTGTTCGCCTCGCTGATCGCCGGCGCGGCGTTCGGGGCGTTCGCCGTCGGCGCGCTGGCCCTGCTCTCGCGGCTGCGGCACCTGATCTTCGAGACCATCACGGCCAACGTCGAGGGCTCGGCGCGGTTCGTCGAATATCTGGCCGACACGCTGCGCGGCACCGGCATGGCCCAGCTGGCCGACCAGATGCACCTGTCGGCCGGCCTGGTGCGTGACATGACCGCCACCGCGCTGCGGTACTGGCCGCTGCTGGTGGGCGGGTACGCGATCTTGGCGATCATGGTCGTCTCGGCGGTCGGATTCTGGGCCCTGTCGAAGGTGCTCGAAGCGCTGCGCGGGGTGCCCGATGTGCACAAGCTCGAGACGCCACCGCCCGGCCCGGTCGGTCCGCTGCCGGTCCGCTTGCACCACATCGGTTTTCGCTACCCGGGCGCCGACCACGACGCCCTGGCCCCGATGAGCATGGACATCAATCCCGGCGAGCACGTCGCGGTGGTCGGGGCCAACGGCTCCGGCAAGACCACGCTGATGCTCATCCTGGCGGGCCGACCGCCGAGCACCGGAACCGTGGATCGTCCCGGTGCGGTGGGCCTCGGTGAGTTCGGCGGCACCGCCGTGGTGCTGCAGCACCCCGAGACGCAGGTACTGGGCAGCCGGGTGGCCGACGACGTCGTCTGGGGTCTGCCGAACGACCGGTCCGTCGATGTGGACCGGTTGCTCGACGAGGTCGGCCTGGGCGGCATGGGGGAGCGCGACACCGGTGGCCTGTCCGGCGGGGAACTGCAGCGCCTGGCCATCGCCGGCGCGCTGGCGCGCGAGCCCGCCCTGCTGATCGCCGACGAGGTCACCAGCATGGTCGACCAGGCCGGCCGCGACGCGCTGCGCGACGTGCTCGCGGGCCTGACCGACCGGCACGGCCTGGGCCTGGTGCAGATCACGCACTACGCCAACGAGGCCGAGGCCGCAGACCGCGTCGTCAACCTCTCCGATTCCGTGGACAACACGTCCGCCATGGTGGACACCGCCGCGGCGCCGCGGGCCACCACCGAGCGGCCCGCCGGCAAGACGATCATCGAGCTGGACCGGGTCGGCCACACCTACGGCGCGGGCACGCCGTGGGCAAAAGTGGCGTTGCGCGACATCACATTTCAGGTCCACGAGGGCGACGGTGTGCTGATCCACGGCGGCAACGGCTGCGGCAAGTCGACGCTGGCATGGATCATGGCCGGGCTGATCCGGCCGTCGACGGGCAGTTGTCTGGTGGGCGGGCTGCCGGCCGACGGGCAGGTCGGCACCGTTGCGGTCGCATTCCAGGCCGCCCGGCTGCAGCTGCTGCGGCCCCGGGTCGATCTGGATGTGGCTGCGGCGGCTGGTTTTTCGCCGTACGACACCCCGCGGGTGGCCGCCGCGCTGGCGACCGTCGGGCTGGATGCGGCGCTGGCCCGCCGGCGGATCGACCAACTCTCCGGCGGACAGATGCGCCGCGTGGTGCTGGCCGGGCTGTTGGCGCGCCGGCCGCGGGTGCTGATCCTCGACGAACCGCTGGCCGGTCTGGATGCCGCCAGTCAACGGAACCTGGTGCGGCTGCTGGTCGATCTGCGCCGTCAGACCGGGCTGACGGTGGTGGTGATCTCGCACGACTTCGTGGGTCTCGAGGAACTGTGCCCGCGGATCGTGCACCTGGACGCCGGGGTCCAGCGGCTCCAGGCACCGGCGGGGGAGTTGTCATGAGTGCGCCGATCGGACCTCCGCTGCGCAACAAGCAGCGCCGGCCGGTGGCGCTGCTGCGGGCGGTGCCGGGCCCGTCGCCCATCCACGACCTGTGGGCCGGCACGAAACTCGTTGCCGTGTTCGTCATCTCGGTGCTACTGACCTTCTACCCGGACTGGGCGGTGCTGGGCATCCTGTCGGTACTGATCCTGGTGACGGCCCGGCTGGCCAGGGTGCCGTTCGGTGCCCTGCCGTCGATCCCGTGGTGGTTCTGGGCGCTGATGGCCGTCGGCGGCATCACCGCGACGCTCGGCGGTGGCGAGCCGATGGCCGACCTCGGCGGCTGGCACGTGGGCCTGGGCGGGCTGCTGAGCTTCCTGCGGGTGACGCTGGTGGCGCTGGTGCTGCTGGGTGTGTGCATGATGGTCTCCTGGACCACCAACACCGCCGACATCGCGCCGGCTCTGGCCAGACTCGGTCGGCCGCTGAAGATCTTCCGGCTTCCCGTCGACGACTGGGCGGCCGCCACGGCGCTGGCGTTGCGCTCGTTCCCGATGCTGCTCGACGAGTTCCGGGTGCTGCTCGCGGCCCGGCGGTTGCGGCCCAAACCGCATGTGGCGACCAATCGCGGGCGGCGCTGGTCGCACGAAGTGGTCGACACCATGACCGCCGGGATCACCGTGGCCCTGCGCCGCGGTGACGAGATGGGCGATGCCATCACCGCGCGCGGCGGCACCGGTCAGATCGCGGCCGCCCCGTCCGGCCCGAAATTGCGGGACTGGGTGGCGCTGTCCATCGTCGTCGCGGTGTGCGCCGGGGCGCTGGCCCTGCAACTGACCGTCCTCGCCTGATCTGTTCAGCGTCCCGTGCGAGGCCTACTCGCACGTTGTCGCACTGGACGCTGATCAGATCACCGATCAGCCCGGGTCCGCCGGCGGCAGGATCTGTAGGCCGTCGAGGATCGTCTTGCTGTCCCGCTGCCACACGGGATTGTCGGGGTCGGTGGTCTGCAGCACCAGGGTGATGACGTAGGTGTTGTTGCCGGAGTTGAGCACCGCTTCGCGCATCACGCCGGGGTGCGGCCCGACCGAGGGCGGGATGGTCCCGGTGTAGTGGATCGTCTGGCCGGGAAGGCCGCACACGGTGTCCGGTGTGACCACCAGATCCTTGGCCCCGCCCCGGTTCTCGAGGCCGTCGCGTTCCTGCTTGAGCGCCTTGCCCGCATCGATGTTGCCCGGGATCTTGTCCAGGGTGTAGACGGCGTTGGGGGTGAAGCCGCGCTTCGTCAGCGATGTGTTGATGATGGCCAGGCGGGCCACCCCGGCGTCCATGCCCGTGTAGCGTTCCCAGCCGGCAGGCACGGGAATCTTCACGCGCGGTTCGCTGTCGTACCGGGTCCCGGCGTCCATCAGTGGCGCGTCGACCTTGGTGCAGGCGGCCTCGCCGGTGGGTCCCGGCGCCGCGTCCCTGCCGCAGCCGGTGACTGCCAGCAGGAGCACGGACGTCGCGGCGAGGACTCGAAGCATGGCGCCATTAAACCGTGGCGGTCGAAAGCTAGGCTCGGCGGCGTGATCACGCTCGATCGGCTGGTCAACGTGCTGGGCGGCTACGGCGTCGCGGCCCGCCTCGGTGCGGTGCCGCGCAGCGCGGAACTGCGCCGCGTGGTGATCCCCGAACCAGGGGTGACCGGCGATGTCCTGCTGGCGATCGGCGCGGACTCGGCCGCGCAGGCGCTGGGCTGGGCGCGGGACGCGGGCGCGGTGGCCGTCGTCGTCCGCGAGGACGTGCCGGGTGACGCCGACGACGTCGCGGTTCTCACCGTCGACCCCGCGGTGCCGTGGAGTGAACTGGCCGCCGTGGTCTACGGCCTCGTTCTCGAGGGCCGCGAAACCGAGTCCGGCCGCGGGCCGACGGACCTGTTCGCGCTCGCCGACAGCCTGGCCGATGCGATCGGCGCTCCGGTGGTCATCGAGGGCCGGCGCGCGCAGGTGCTGGCGTATTCGCGGCTGCGCGACGGCGCCGACGACGCCTGGATGCAGACCATCCTGGCGCGCCGGGCGCCCGACCAGGTTCGCGAATCATTGGACCACCGTGGGGTTTTCGCACATCTGAATGCTTCGGATGAGCCGTTGTTCGTGCCGCCCGATCCGGCATTGGGCGGCGCGGGCCGGATGGTGGTGGCCGCCCGGGTGGGCCGCGAGCTGCTGGGTTCGGTGTGGGTGAGCACCGACGCCGAGATGCCCGCGCCGGCGTTGCGCGACGGCGCCCGCACGGTCGCGCTGCATCTGTTGCGATCGCGCGCCAGCGCCGACCTCGAACGGCAGGTCGAATCCGAGGCGGTGCTCCGCCTGCTGGACGGCGCGGCCGACGCGGTGACGGTCGCGAGCCGGCTCGGGCTGGCCGGCGGGCCGCTGCGGGTCATCGCGCTGCGCGCCCGTCTGCAGAGCGAACCGCACACCGCCCTGCTGGTGGCGTTCGAGCGCGCGACGTCCGGGTTCGGTTGGTCGCGGCCGGGCCGGACCGCCCTGGCCGGTAACACCGTCTACACCGTGTTGCCCTGCGATGACGCGGACGTGGCCCGGCGGTGGGTCGGCGCGCTGCGCGACGGTCTCCCGCGCGGCACCGTCGTCGTCGCCGGCATCAGCGGACCGGCCGGTGCCGGGGAGCTGGCGTCGGCACGCCGGGAGGCCGACGAGTGTCTGGCGTTGCACGAACTGGATCTCGACGTCGAGCCGCCGGCCTACGACGAATCCTGGGACGACGTGTTGTTGCAGCGGTTGCGCACGGTCGCCGGTTCGGGCCGCGGGCCGTCCCGCGGTCCGATCGCCGAACTCGGGCGCCACGACGCGGCCCGCGGCACGCCGTATGTCGCGACGTTGCGGGCCTGGCTGGAGGCGCAGGGTGATCCGGTGCGCGCCGGGGTGGCGCTGGGCGTGCACGAGAACACCGTGCGCTACCGACTGCGCAAGATGGCCGAGATCACTTCCGTGGACCTCACCGACGGCCGCAAGCGGGTGGCCTTGATGATCGAGCTGGCGGCATTGTCGTAACCCGACAAATCTCCCGGTGGTTCTTGTCGTCCTGCGCAGGCCGGTGCCCCGAAGTGCTGGTCATGATGGCAGGACCGGCTTCACTCCGGCTGTCAGGGGCGACGTCACAACCCCCCTCCGACTCGCCCCTGACAGCAATCCCTTCACCTCAGGAGCATCCCCATGTCCATCTGGCTCACGCCTGCGGCCCGCGACCGGCTGCAGCAGGAACTCGACGCGCTGCGGCGCTGCCTGGACGCCTCGACCGAGGACGACCCCAACGCCATCGCCGTGCGCCGCGCGCAGCAGGGCCGCATTCAGCAGATCCACGAGATGCTCATCGACGCCGTGGTGGGTGAGGATCCGCCCAACGACGGCGTGGCCGAACCCGGAATGGTGGTCACGGTGCGCTTCGATGACGGGCCCGACGTCGAGACGTTCCTGCTCGGTGTGCGGGAGGCGGACTACGGCGACATCGAGGTGTGTTCGACCGCCTCGCCGCTGGGTGCTGCGATCAGCGGGGCCCGCGCCGGGGAGCGGCGGACTTATGCGCTGCCCTCGGGAACCCCGCAGGGGGTGACCCTGGTCGAGGCGGTGCCGTTCGGGTTGCATGCGGGCGCGCGCGCCTGAGCCGACCGCTACGGTAGGGATCCGTGATCGCCGAAGTGGATCCCGACTTCCTCGCACTGCCCCGGCAGCGGCTGGCCGATGCCGCGCTGGCGGCGGCGCTGTCCGACGGGGCGCAGTACGCCGACCTGCGGGTGCACCGCATCGTCAACGAGATCATCCACATTCGCGACGGCGAGCTGGAGACCGCGGTCACCAGCACGCAGCTCGGCCTGGCGGTCCGGGTGATCGTCGACGGGACGTGGGGGTTCGCCTCGCATGCCGACCTGTCGCCGGCGGTGGCCGCCGACACCGCGCGGCGCGCCGTCGCGGTGGCCCGCACGCTGGCGCCGCTGAACGCCGAGCCCATCGCGCTGGCCGACGAACCCGTCTACCGCGACGCCACCTGGGTCTCCAGCTACCGGATCGACCCGTTCGCGGTCCCGACGGCGGACAAGATCGCGCTGCTCGACGAATACAGCGGCCGGTTGCTGGCCGCCGACGGCGTCGACCACGTGACGGCGACGCTCAACGCGGTCAAGGAGCAGGCGTTCTACGCCGACAGCTTCGGCTCGTCGATCACCCAGCAGCGGGTGCGGATGCACCCGGCACTGGATGCGGTGGCCGTCAACGCCGCCGAAGGCAGCTTCGAGTCGATGCGCACCCTGTGCCCGCCGATGGGCCGCGGCTGGGAGGCGCTCGCCGGCGACGACGTGTGGGACTGGACGTCCGAACTGCGTCGGCTGCCCGAGCTGCTCGCCGAGAAGACGAAGGCTCCCACCGTGACGGCCGGCCCGACGGACCTGGTGATCGACCCGACCAACCTATGGTTGACGATTCACGAATCCATCGGGCACGCAACCGAATACGATCGCGCCATCGGCTATGAGGCGGCCTACGCCGGGACGTCGTTCGCCACCCCGGACAAGCTGGGGTCGATGCGCTACGGCTCACCGGTGATGAACGTGACCGCGGACCGCACCGTCGAATACGGCCTCGCGACAATCGGTTTCGACGACGAAGGGGTGGCCGCCCAGAGCTGGGACCTGGTGCGCGACGGGATCTTCGTCGGCTATCAGCTGGACCGGGTGTTCGCCCCGCGCATGGGTCAGGCCCGCTCCAACGGCTGCTCGTACGCCGACTCGCCACACCACGTGCCGATCCAGCGGATGGCGAACGTGTCGCTGCAACCCTCGCCCGACGAGATCTCGACGGCCGATCTGATCGCGCGTGTCGAGGACGGGATCTACATCGTGGGCGACAAGTCGTGGTCGATCGACATGCAGCGGTACAACTTTCAGTTCACCGGGCAGCGGTTCTTCCGGATCCGCGACGGCAGGCTGGACGGCCAGGTGCGCGACGTGGCCTACCAGGCGACGACGACGGACTTCTGGAACTCGATGGAGGCCGTGGGCGGGGCGGCGACGTGGCGACTCGGCGGGGCGTTCAACTGCGGCAAGGCGCAGCCCGGTCAGGTTGCCGCCGTCAGTCATGGCTGCCCGTCGGCGTTGTTCCGGAAGGTGAACGTGCTCAACACGCGCGCAGAGGGGGGGCGCTGATGATTCCCGCACAGCAGGTGGTCGACCTGGTCCTCGACGCGGCGGCCGGCGCCGAAACCATTGTGCTGGTGCGTGATCACGCCGAGGCGTCGTTGCGGTGGGCGGGCAATTCGATGACCACCAACGGGGTATCGGTCCGCCGCACGACCACGGTGATCTCCATTGTGCGCGACGGCGACGGCGCGCATGTCGGCTCGCTGGAGACCAGCGAGGTCGATCCGGCGGCGCTGCCCGACCTGGTGGCGGCCGCGCGGGCGGCGGCGCGGTCGGCGCCGCCGGCCCGCGACGGCTTCGAGTTGCTGACCGGCACCGGCGGGCCCGACGACTGGGATGCCCCGATCGCCGGAACCGGTGTCGAGGTGTTCGGTTCCCTGGCAAGCGAATTGGCCCGCGGGTTCGCCGGCCCCGACGCGCTCTACGGGTTCGCGCACCACACCGTCGAGACGACCTTCCTGGCGACGTCGACGGGTGTGCGGCGACGCTGGGAACAGCCGACCGGTTCGGTGGAGATCAACGCCAAGCGCGACGGCGCCAGCGCGTGGGCCGGGGTCGCCACCCCGTGGTTCGTCGAGGTGGACGCCGAGGCGCTGCTGGCGGACCTGTCGACGCGGCTGGGCTGGGCGGGCAACACCGTGGAACTGCCGGCCGGGCGCTACGAGACGATCATGCCGCCCTCGACGGTGTCGGACATGATGATCTACCTGATGTGGACGATGGACGGCCGCGGCGCGCAGGAAGGCCGCACCGCCCTGTCGGCGCCCGGTGGCGGGACCCGGGTGGGGGAGCGGCTGACCGACCTGGGCCTGACGCTGTACTCCGATCCGGGTGCGCCCGGCCTGGCGTGCGAACCCTTTGTGGCCGTGGGCAGTTCGTCGGAGACGGTGTCGGTGTTCGACAACGGCCTGGACGTCGGACGGGTCGACTGGATCCGCGACGGCGTGATCAACGCGTTGGCCTACCCGCGGGCCGCGGCGCGCGAGTTCGACGTGCCGGTCGCGGTGCCGTGCTCGAACCTGCTGATGACGGGCGGGCCGGCGGCTGGGGCGTCCACGGCGGATATGGTGGCCCGCACCGAGCGGGGCCTGCTGCTGACCACCCTGTGGTACATCCGCGAGGTCGACCCGACCACCCTGCTGCTGACCGGTCTGACCCGCGACGGGGTGTACCTGGTCGAGGACGGCCGGGTGGTGGGGGCGGTCAACAACTTCCGGTTCAACGAGTCGCCGCTGGATCTGCTGCGCCGGGCCACCGAGGCGGGGGTGCCGGAGACGACGTTGCCGCGCGAGTGGGGTGACTGGTTCAACCGGGCGTCGATGCCGACGCTGCGGATCCCGGATTTCCACATGTCCTCGGTCAGCCAGGCGCAATAGTTTCCTCGCCGGGCCGATCTGCCGCACTCCGGGCGGACACCCTTCTTGGATGCTCCAGCGATATCGTCGCCAGGGCTGTCGATTCGACCCCTCTCGGTCATTTCCGCGACCCTGACGTGGATCTCGTCCAGATCGACGCTGTGGCGACCCTGACGCCGATCTCGTCGACAGTCACACCACGGTCGCTGACATACCGGGTCGCCCGGAATATCACCGCCCTGGTGTCGAACTGGCTCGAGCATCCAGGAGGCCATGTCACCTGAGCTCGGCGCTGCCGGGCCGGTGACATCCCCGACGCGGAGCGTGATAATCAGGCAATGATCGCCGAACTGGACCGCCTGGTGGCGGTATCCCCGCCGGATCTTGCCGCGCTGAACGCCGCGGTGCGCGAGGCCTGCCCCGCCACCGTCGGTCTGTCGCCGTTGCCGGCCGAAAGCCCGGGCGGAGCGGTCGATCCGATGGTGATCGAGTTCGCCGAGCAGTTCAGCGCCGACGTCACGGGCATCACCGGAGACCAGCGCGCGATCTTCGCAGATATCTTGGGACCCAAGGTGTTCGGTGCCACCGTGTTGATCTTCATCGCCGACTTCGCGCCCCGGATGCGCGCCGGGTTCGCGGCGCTGGGCCACGACTGGCGGCCCGAGCCGGTCTGGGATCACGACGCCGACCCCGCCGGTGAGCTGCTGGACAGTTTCGTGCCGGCGGTCGGCCGGATGCGGGCGCTGGACCCGCTGACCTCGGAGATCGTCCGGCTGCGTGGGGCGCGTCAGCACAACTGCCGGTTGTGCAGGTCGTTGCGTGAGGGGGCCGCGCTGGACGCCGGGGGCACCGAGGTGGTCTATGACGCGATCGACGACTACGAGAACTCCGAGCTCGCCGAGCGGCACAAGGCCGCGCTGCGCTACGTCGATGCGCTGATCTGGACCCCGGCGCAGATCGACGGCTCCCAACTGCTCGCACACTTCGGTAACGACGAGGCCGTCGAGCTCACCCTGGACGTCATGCGCAACGCGGCCAACAAGGTGGCCGTGGCACTGGGCGCCGATGCCGCGCGGGTCAGCGAGGGCACCGAGCGCTACGCGCTGGGCGCCGACGGCCATCCGGTCTACAGCTGAAACCGGGCCAGCACGTCGTCGACCTCGTCGGCGGTGGTGGACCACGAGCACACGAACCGCACCGTCGGCGCCAGCGGATCGGGCTTGTGCACCGAATAGTGTTGTGACAGTTCGTCATACACCTCCGAGGCGAGGTTGACGAACACCTCGTTGGCCTCGGTCGGCACGGCCAGCTCCACCCCGCGGGCCACCAGTCCGGCCGACAGGCGGGCCGCCATCGTGTTGGCGTGTTCGGCCAGGCGCAGCCACAGCCCGTCGTCGAGCAGCGCGGCGAACTGAGCCGACACGAAGCGGTGCTTGCTGGCCAGCTGACCGATCTGCTTGTGGACGAACCGGATCCCGTCGAACTCGGCGGGCCGGCGGACGAGCACCGCATCGCCGAACATCGCGCCGTTCTTGGTGCCGCCGACGGTGATGATGTCGGCATCGCCGGTCGCGGTCAGCGGCGCGACACCCAATGCGGCGGCGGCGTTGGCGATCCGGGCCCCGTCGACGTGCACCAGCAGCCCGAGTTCGTGGGCGTGCGCGACGAACTCTCCGATGGCCTGCGGACTCCACACCCGCCCGTTCTCGGTGGACTGGGTCAGGCTGACGATGCGTGGTTGCGCGTGGTGCACGACGCCGCGGGCGGTGAGCACCCGGTCGAGCTCGCCCGGGTCGATGATGCCGTCGCGGCTGGGCAGTGCGGTCAGGGTGGCACCGGAGACGCGGACCACACCGCCGGCCTCGTCGACGATCACGTGCGCGATGTCGCTGCACAGGATCTGTTCCCAGGGCCGGACGGCCGCGGCCAGCGCGATGACGTTGGCGGCCGTGCCGGTCAGGGCGAACAGGACGTCGGCGTCGGGGGAATCGAAGGCCTGTTTGAGCGCGTGGGCGGCGCGTCGGGTCAGGGCGTCCTCGGCGTAGGAGGGCACGGCCCCGGTGTTTGCGCCGACGACGGCATCGATGACCTGCGGATGCGCGGGAGCTGAGTTGTCCGAGGCGAACGCGGACGAGGGGGCGGTCACCGGGTTCAGCCAACCAGATTCTCTGGTCATTTGCTGTGAAAGATGAGACTATTGGGACTTCCGTTGGCGGCGGGGGCCGTGGTTACGAGGTTCTAAATGAATGCAGCATCGATCGCCGGCCGGGTCGGCACACTTGCGCTCGCCCTGGCCGTCGGCGTCGTCGTCACGGGCGGCGTGGCCTCGGCCACCGAGGGAACCGACGACAGCGGCCCGTCCTCGTCGGAGTCGTCCCAGTCGTCGCAGGGCGCTGGCGCCGAGGCCGATTCCGGGACCAAGGAGTCGACGGACAAGTCGGCCACGGAGTCCGAGCCCGGCACCGAGGCCGACACGGACGACACGGCGGCCGCCACCAAGGAGCCGGAAGCCGAATCGGAGGCCCCGGAGCCGTCCGAGGAACCGGTCGACGAGACCGAAGCGCCGGAAGAGACGACCGAAAGTTCAGAGGTAGCAACCACTTCCGAGCCCACCCCGACCGAGACGGCCGTCGAGACGGAAGCGCTGGCGGAGACGCCGTCGTCGCACACACCCGAAGCGCCCGCCGAAAGCGAGCCCACCGCGACGTCCGCGGCACCCTCGCCGACCGAGGTCGTGACGCCCACGACGACGACGCGCGCCACGGTCGAGAAGACCGCCGAACCGCAGACGCAGGAACAGACGCCGACGGCGTCGGCGCGCACCGTCGAGGCCGTCGCCGAGGACACCGAGACGCCGGCGCAAACCGCCGCCGAGACGGAGCCGTCGACGCGGGCCGTCGCCCTGGGCGTCGCGGACACCGCCGTCACGACGGTGACACCGCCCAAGACGCTGCTGGCCGGCGTCATCGAAGCGGTGGGCGCCATCGTCAACACCGTGGTCACCGGTGTCCTCGGGCTGTTCGGCATCACCCCGACCGCCTCCGGCCTGGTGGCGAACAATCCGCTGGCCGCCGCGGTGATTGCGCTGCTGGGCTGGGGGGCGCGCCGCGAGACGGTCGAGGAAACCACCGTGGCCAGCCCGGAGGTGGCCACCGCGCTGGCGATCACCCCGCTGGCCGCGGTCGCCGCCCCGACCACCATTCAGGTGGCGTGGCTGACCGGGGCGACCAGCATCAACTCCACCCTGGCCCGGTTCGGCATCTATGGCACCGACCTGGGGATCATGTGGGACAACGGGGTGACCGGTGACGACCCGACCACCTCGATCGTCGAGCAGCATCAGATCCTGATCGCCTTCGGCGACACGTTCACCAATGCGGCGATGACGACGGGCTGGCGCAGCAACGTCCTGCTGCGCACCGCCGACAACGTGCTGTCCGACGGGATCAAGATTCCCAACGGCATCGTGGACCCGGGGAATGTCCCCGTCGGGGCCTACAGCGGTGCGCCGATGAGCACCACTACCGCGAACTACGCGCGGGAGATCATCGGCAAGTACCCCTACACCTGGTGGACCCAGGTGACCACCATCCCGACCGGAGCCATCTCGATTCCGGGGGCAGGTGTCAACGGGGCGACGCGGCAGTACGTCGCGTACATGTCGGTCAACCAGTGGGGCTGGCCGGGGTCGTGGACGACGAACTACTCAGCGATCGCCTACTCCGACGACAACGGGCAGAACTGGAGAAACGTGCCGCAGTCGTCGGTGCGCTCCGGCGGGTGGCTCAACTCGACGGTGCCGTACGTGTCCGGCAGCGAGCGCTTCCAGATGGTCAGCTTCGTCAAGCCGCCGGCGGATTCCGCGGATGCGGCCGCGGGCTACGTCTACGCCTACGGCACCCCGTCGGGGCGGTCCGGGACGGTCTACCTGTCTCGGGTGCAGTCCACCCAGATTCTGGACGTGAGCAAGTACCAGTACTGGACCGGCAGCAAGTGGGTCACCAACTCGCCGTCGTCGGCCAAGCCGGTGCTGCCGGGAACCACCACCACCAGCTTCTTCGGGCTGTTCAAGTCGACGACCTACCCGAGTGCGGGCGAGTTGTCGGTGCAGTACAACGACTATCTGAAGAAGTACGTGATGCTCTACACGGACAGCTCCAACAACGTGCAGTTGCGGACCGCGGACGCGCCGAACGGCACCTGGTCGGCGCCGACGACGCTGGTGACCTCCGCGAAGTATCCGGGCCTGTATGCGCCGATGATCCACCCGTGGTCGGGCACGACGCAGCTGAAGAAGGCCGACGGTTCCGCCGAGGATCCGCAGTATCTGTACTGGAACATGTCGCTGTGGGGCAACTACAACGTCACGCTGATGCGTACCGACCTGAGCTCGCTGCTGACTGTCGTGTAGCGGGTCGCGGGTTTGGGGCGATAGGAACGGTATGACGATGCGGCGTCGGAACGCGATGTCCGGGTTGTCCACCTCTGCGCGACAACGAGCGACACGGTGGGCACCCGCGATGGTCGTCGCCGTCGGCTGT